>Ga0154591_1018_pt1 | contig 108279 bp, 101 predicted proteins | sample RifGroF2_FD_116020 | JGI IMG/M metagenome (GOLD analysis project Ga0154591, IMG submission 116020) | Lentisphaerae bacterium GWF2_45_14
ACTCATCCAATACCTTTTCGCTGATGGCCATAGCTTTTTTCCTTTCTCGTTAATTTAACTGCTATGTCCATTTACACAAAAAAATTTACATACTCTCTGTTTTGCCCGATCATCTGGCAATGGATTATTTCAGGCTTGCCATGTATTACGCATTTATCGATGTGAATGTCTCGCCTTATGCGTGTGGGATGGAAACTGTCCCTAATGAAAATATTCTGATTGAGGAAATCGGGAAAATAAATCGTACGCTATGTCCTATAATAGACAAGATTGGCATTCCCTTTGTTCAGCAGACGGCGTTCGGAACCGTCTGGAATGGAAAAAGCTGCGCGGTTCTCTTTTTCTGGAATCCGGTCGAACGGCTGTATCTGGAATTGCCTGAAAACTGGTCAGTCAAAACCGTCTTTTCCGTCGACGGCTCAACACCGGAAGTCGAAGGAAATATTATAAAGAATATTTCACACAAATCAATGATATTCATTTCGGAAAAATAGATACCTTTTTCCAATCTTAACTTTTATCGGCTTACGGAGGAGCAAGTCTAGGAACTTACTTGTTTAGTCACCTGACTGCCTCTGTGGGGCTGAGTTTTTAATTTTTTGGATTGTGTGCTGAACTGGTGATGTTTTTACAGCCGGAGGGGAGCTTAGGAATTCATCCAGGGTTTCATGCAGTTTTTCACATGCCTGCTCGTAAGAGATGCCGCAGAGCGATGAAATTATCCTGGTGCCTCTGTCCAGAAGCTTTTTATTTGTGACCTCCACAAAACTCATCCAGTTACCGGTTACCTTTCCAAGCCTTACCATTGTGCCTGTCGATATCGTATTTAAAGCGAGTTTTACGGCCAAATGTTCCATAAGTTCAAGAGATGACTTACCAATCTTCAGGGGCAGGTTAAATTTACCTTCTTCATGTTTCCCTCCTATTACAAGGACCGCCTGTTTCTCATATTTGCCCGATATTTTACGGAACGCACTCTCGATCTTGTCGAAATCGGCGTTTTTTATTTCAGATGCCCCCAGTACCATGACAGCCGCATTCAAGCCGGATGAAAGCCTTGAAGGGTCATCTTCGTTACCTACAAGGAATTTGCTTATGTCGTCACAAGACACGGCGGGGGGATTTAGTACTATCTTCTCTTCCGCGCCCATTTTTAGATAATCATCCTTTTCCCATTTCAGGCAACGGGGCTTTCTTCCGAGTACGAATTCCCACGTCTCAGGAGTCGTTCGGGTCGGATTTTTGACAAATGCCCATGAAGGCTGGGAGTTCTTGTCGTCACATCTTCTGAAGGGCGGCAGCATGAATGTAGGTGCGCGCTCTGTGGTATCAGTGAATATATCCAGCATGTAATCATTGGCATAATAGGTGACCAATCCGTTGTTTCTGTAGATATTCTCTTCGAATTCTATATACCGTGAGATGCCTGATACTGTTTCCTCTTTTTCGAGTTCATCAAGTAGTTTTACCAATTCGGATATGTAATCAGTTTCAGCAACATCGGAAGCGCACTCTTTCCTGATAATCTCGTTTAGTGCGGATTCCAGAGCCGCGCCCGCAACCAATTGCTCGGAGGTGGTTGCCTGCATCCTGGTGGATCCTGTCAAAGCCATCGGTCCGCAATAAAGATCCAGTACAGTTACTTTCGGGTGATCTATGGCCTCTCGCGAACGCTGGAGGTGCTTGCTTAAAAGCCCTGCCGGATTGTTGAAAAGGAGAAAAGCGGCGGCATTTCTTGAAATACTTTCCTGCACTGTGCCGAGTACAGAAGACGTCTCTCCCCCCTCTGTTATGGCTATGATTACATCGCCGGAGCTGATATCCATCTCACGTGCCTGCTGACGTCCGAATTCCTGGTAGTCCTCGAAAGATTCTACGGATCGAACAAGTGCAAAGTCGCCCCCTGTCATGATACTGAGAACAGAGTCCTCGTATTTTGAAAGCAGTTTGTGGGCGTCTGGTTTTTCAGTTTTTAGCTTTATGAAAAAATTGCGCCACATGGATTCCAGAAGGATACTCAAGCGCCCGGTGGCACCGCAGCCCGAGAATACCACTTTATGTCCTGAAAGAACAGCATCCTGAATGGCCGATTTCATCTTTAAAAACTCAGCACTCTTGAAAATGCGTTCCGCCATCGGCACTATATCGCGGTCAACCGACTGAAGCATCCTGACGCCTTCTTCTGTTGATGACATAAATGCCTTGTCAAGTGTCAGCGTTTTTGTGTTTGGCTGTTCCGTTGGCAGAAAGCCGAGATGAAATTCTTTTTCATTCTCTATAAAATTTCTGCTTTTTTCCTTGATGTGAGATTTCATAAATATTCCTTAGTAAAAAGTTGTTTTTTCGTCATTATTTAAAGAAAGTTTTTCCTCTATGGATGTGACTGCGTTTTGCAGAAGGGTCTCAGCTTCATCTGCTTTTTCTTTTGTGGCAACCCCGAATCCTATGGCCGCTGGAGGGTAGCCGGGAGCATTAACCAGACTGCCGAGTACCCATATGTCGCCCTGGGGATATTTGACAGTAGCGGCTTTTGCTGTTTTGGTAAGTTCCCGCAGAAAAGTTTCTTTGCAGTCGATATCGTTCCATGCGTCTTTGGGAAGACCTAATTTGCTGATTACAAAGTCAATGTCCTGTTCAGGCGCTCTTGAAAGCAGAAGGCGTCCTGTTGCTGTTTCGTAGTGATCGAAATACCTCGTTCTCAAGGGAAATTTCTTCTCTTTATCACCGCTGTAAAAAAACAGAACATATCTGTGCGCGTCCTTCATGACAGAAATATTTATCATAGACGAAGTTTTTATTGCAAGTTCCCGGATGGGACCTTCCGCCGCCTTTGCAATCTGTGAATATGGTGATTGTCGAGTACCCAATGCATAGAAAACAGGGCCGGGAACGTAGCCCGTACGTCTGGAAACTTTTTCTATATAGCCGTGCTCCATAAGTTCAGTCATTATTCTTGAGCACGTGGCGGCATTGATTTTAATGCTTGACGCCACTTCGCCAGGTGTCGAAGGAGTCCCGTCTTTGTTAAAGATATGCTCCAGAATTTCTAAGGTTTTATCTAGTGATTTCATTTCATTAATTCATATTGTGAATTTATAATTTAACATTACAGCATTATAATATCGTAAATATGGATTAAAGTCAATAGCATAATCTTCCCTGACTTAGAGAAAATTCATTTATTTATGGGGAAAGGAAGGTATTGCCGTCGGCGGGATTTTTTTACTTCCAGCCTTCGTATAAAGACTCTCTTTAAAGTGACGGCTAATCATTTTTCAATTCTGTAAATGCCTTTAATGTTATATTTTGAGGAATGTCTTCATATGGAAAGAAGCGGTGGAAAATATCTTTGTCTTCCGAGATATATACGACCATTATGCCGGAACGTGCCTTGTAGGCTGGTTTTCCGGCGGGGCCGCAGGTAACCATTTGCAGTTCTCCATCTTTTCCTTCGCTGCAACGATGGTAGTGGCCGGCAATGACGCATCTGACTCCATTGCTTTTTAGTATATCCAGATATTCTTTTCTGTAACAGAGAGGAATATTATAGTAATCATCAGCTTCCGATGAATCCTTCAAGAAGAAGGGGAGGTGCTGAAATACTATGGTCTTGTTTTTTAAGTTTTCAGGCGATGATTCCAATGTCTTTTTAAGCCATTCCTTTTGAGCAATGGTTTCAGCTTCGACAAACTTAGGCGGGATTAGGCTGGTGTTTATGACAATAAATTGCCAATTATTCACACAGAATTTGTAATAATCTTTTCCGAAGGTCTTTCGGTACCAGTCTAATTGTTCGGGTTTTGGCGATAGTGTGAGTTCATGATTTCCGGGAGCCAAATAAACAGGGATTTTCTTGTCAATCTCTTTGAGTATGCTGTAGAAGGTCTCTAGCTGGAGTTCCCTTATTTTTCCCGGGCGGGCATCGTTTATCATATCCCCGCATATTACAACAAATGCCGGCCGAAGTTTATTTATGGAATTTACCGCTTTTTTAAATAACTCAGAGTCCTTTTCCACAGAAAGGTTTTTTTCAAAAAAGCCAATTTGGGGATCTGCAAGCACGACAAAAAAGAACGATTGCTCTTCTTTGGCCGACAGGCCGATATTCAGAAATAGTATGATGGTTGCGGCTATTCCGGTTCGTATAAATCCTCTCCCAGTCATCTTCAGCATTCTTTGCTCCTTTCGATTGAGCCAATTGTAAGTATCTCATAGCTATTTCAGAAATAGCATACGGAATCCTGTTGCCTTCTCTGAGGCGGTCATGATTGCCTTGCGTAGTATATTCTGCGTATATGGAATTATCAATATTTAGGAATTTTTATGGCGGCAAAAAATCAAAAAATGCATCTGCCCGCTGGCTGAAAAGTCATTTTTATTAACAGTAATCTGAAGCGTCATATAAGAAGATAACCAGATGCCGGAATAAATTTAAATCTGCCCTTTTCCCGAGGCCGCGACATAATTAAATTTTTCTTCCAGTTGGTTGATATTACGCGTTTTAAGGATAACCTATATGTCGAAAGATAAAGAATAACAACAAGAGAAGTAAGGATTTAGTAACGGAATGAAAATAAAATTTTTGAAAACTCTTCGCTCCAAGCTCATGTTTGCTGGTATTTTACTGACAATCCTTCCCCTTGTAAGCATAGGGCTCGTTGTCCTGAAGCAGAATCGCGCAATTGCAAAACTTTCGGTAGAGGAAAGCAGCAATCTGGCCTATGCCGACCTTGACCATATTCTGCGCGGCGTATATGGGATGGTCGCGACTCAGCAGGAGGTATTGCAGGATAGGGTTGTTGCAGATTTGAATGTCGCCGCAGATATCCTTAAGAATTCGGGCGGCGTGAGTTTTGGGGATAAGAAAATCACATGGGAAGCCAAAAATCAGTTTACAAAATCAACCCAAACCCTGGCTCTGCCGCAAATGTTTATAGGGAAAGACGCTGTTATTGTTAATCCCGACATAAACGTGCCGTCGTCCCTTGTTGATGAAGTCCAGAAACTTGTCGGCGGAACCTGTACTGTTTTTCAAAGAATGAATGACTCTGGAGATATGCTGAGGGTGCTTACAAATGTCAGGACATTGGACGGGAAACGTGCTATCGGGACATATATTCCCGCGCTAAATCCCGACGGCAAGCAAAATCCTGTGGTCAGCAATGTATTGAAAGGTGAAACGTTCTCGGGAAGGGCCTTTGTTGTTAATGCTTGGTATATAACAACATATGCGCCGATATACGACAGGAAAAAAAATGTAGTAGGTATGCTTTATACTGGGGTTCCCGAGCAAAGCGCGAAAGGCTTGCGCAAGGCAGTAATGAATATCAGGATAGGAAAAACCGGATATGTCTGGATAATAAACTCAAAGGGGGAGTACGTTGTTTCCTCGAAAGGTGAACAGGACGGCAAGTCGATAATCGATGCGAAAGATTCGACTGGGAGGCTGTTCATGCGTGATATATTGGAAAAAGTAACAACTTTAAAGGTGGGTGAGATTGCCGAGGCACATTATCCATGGAAGAATCCCGGAGAAAGCATTTCCCGCATGAAGATGGTGCGCTTTATGTACTATCCGACCTGGGACTGGATAATCGGAGCAGGATCATATAATGAGGAATTTTTTGCCGCCGAACAACGAATCAAGACCGTAAGCAAGACAGGCAATATATTTATCTTAATAGTCTTGGTTATAAGTGTCACGGCTTCAGCTATTCTGTGGTGGCTGCTTTCTTACCGCATAGCGAATCCCCTTCGCAAGGCGGCAGATATGCTCAAGGATATCTCCGCGGGGGATCTGACGAAACGCATGGAAGCCAGCTCAAATGACGAAGTCGGACTCATGGGCAGGAGTTTAAACGATTTTGCGGACAAGCTTGAGGTAATTATAAGGCATATAGCCGAAAGCGCCACCACGATGGGCAGCTCTTCAGAAGAATTTTCCGCGGTAGCAAGCGAGCTTGCCGCCGGCGCCGAGGAGATGACGGTACAGGCGCAGGAGGTGTCAAATGCCGCCGAGCATATGAGCAACAACATCACATCAATGGCGGAAGCTTCCGGCGAAATGAATAAGAACAGCCAGAACGTATCCGCCGCTGCCAAGCAGATATCGAAGTTCATGACGACGGTCTCTACAGCCGTAGAGGAAAGCCTGGCAAATCTAACCAGCGTTGCCACTGCATCGGAAGAAATGTCCTCGACGGTGGGTGAAATAGCGAAGAATACGGAAAAATCACGAGAGGTGACACAGAATGCCGTGACTGCTGTTGGCAAGACCTCTGCGCAGATCCAGACGCTTTCCGCAGCATCGCAGGAAATAAGCAAGGTTATCGAGACGATAGTCGAGATAGCCGAGCAGACCAAGCTTCTCGCTCTCAACGCGACCATAGAAGCGGCGCGCGCAGGGGACGCAGGCAAGGGGTTTGCGGTAGTCGCCAGCGAGGTCAAAGAACTCGCTAAGCAGACAAATAGTGCCACCGACGATATCCGCAAGAGGATTGAGGCGATGCAGTCTTCCACCGAGTCGACTGTAAGCGACATAAAAATCATCCAGAACGCAATAAGCGATGTTGATGAAATAGTTCATACAATCGCGGCGGCCGTAGAACAACAGAACGTTACTGTTCGGGAAAATGTGCGTAATATAACGCAGGCGACGGATGGGGTTAAGGAAGTTGCGAGGAGTGTAACGGAAGTCAATAGGGGCGTCGATGATATAGCGAAGAATATCTCCGAGGTCGCGACTGGCGCTAATAATGTGTCCGAGCAGTCCGCAAAGGCTGCTTCCGGCCTGAGGGACGTTACGGAAAATATAAGAGGCGTGACACGGGCCGCATCCGATACGAGCCAGGCGGCACAGCAGGTTAATATATCTGCGGAAGACCTTGCCCATATGGCGGTGGCCTTACAGGAATCTGCTTGCAGATTCAAGGTTTCGGAGGTGCAGAATGATTCGGCGCCTGTTGCTCAGCATGGGAAAAACAAGTTTTTGAGCTGAAGGCCGGGCTAGTTCTTTTTATTGAATGCCTGCTGAGAATTGCTGAACTCACAGCCGCAATAGCCTTGCCGGTAAAGGCCGAACTGCCTTGAGAGTTCGATACTTCTGGCAAAGCCATTATTTTTCTTGAAATCGAAGGGGATAAAACAGGGGTAACTGGAAGCAGCCTTAAAAATCACCGTTGAATCTTTGTGCGGGCTGATTGTAAGGGTTGTACTGAATGATTCTATCCCGAGTGATTCAGCCTTTTCGGAGGCGCGTCTTAAGTTATGCTTGAAACACTCCGTACAACGCGGTCCTTTTTCAAATTCATTTTCAAGACCCGCGACAGCCCTGAGCCAGTCTTCATGCTCGTAAGAGTCTATCTCCAGAGGCACCCCCATCAATTTTGCAAGGCGCTCAAGTTCATTGCGTCTTTTCTCGTACTCACTAAAGGGGCTTATGTTAGAATTTGAGAAAAATAGAGTCAGGTCGAAGTTTTCCTTAAGAAGTTTTTCGCAGCAAGGCGCGGCGCATGGTGCGCAGCAGGCGTGAAGAAGTATCTTCCTTTTACTCATAAGAGTCCTGTCAGCCGTCTGAAGTTCAACGAGAATACGAAGGCAAGCTCCTCATCGTTCAATTTTTCGTAAAGGACGGCAGAAAATATTCCGGCTGGATTGCAGATAGGGTAATCGGTACCGAATAGAAACTTCTCTTTTCCCGCCTGGTCTATTCCGTAACGCAGCATGCCGTCGCGAAACATTCCGCTGCCGGAAAGATCAAGATAGAGGTTCGGATATTTTTTGAGCAGCTCGACTTTGTCAACAATATCCTTTTTCCCCGCGCCCGGATGAGCCATGACTATATTGAGGCGCGGGAAATTCTTTGCAATCAATTCTATTTCTTCAAGGGCGTTCGGGTGTATGTTAACCGGCAGCCCCAGGGATACCGCGAGTTCATAAATATTGAAAGCCCCCTTGTTCGAGTATGAGCTGAACTTCATGATATAAGCGACCAGTTCGCCGATCCAGCGGACATTGTGTTCCTTGTACATCAGTTCAAGTTCACGGCAGGACTCTTCCGGGAAATCGGGATGGACGTGTATTCCCGGAATAAAAAAATCCGGATGCTTCTCAGCAAGGGACACGGCGTCGCGGTTCAATTTGCAGACAGCGTCGAAAGTATCCGGAGACTGAAAGCTTATGACTGAGCCGCATGCCTTCGTTATCCCCGCGCGCTTAAGCTCGACGCTAAAATCATCAGGAGTCAGTGCGCCGGAAAAATAAGCCGTATTGTAAGCGGCATTAATATAAGGATGTATATGGCAGTCGATTATCTCAAAATCATATGTTTTCATGGGGCACTCCGGTTTTTCTCCAATATAGCACCTGAAGAGATATTGAAAAATCACGTTCAGAGTATATTTTGATGGCTTCGGTTTTAATCTCTAACTCAAACTAGGAGAAAAAATGGTAAAACTTCTTTATGATAAGGATGCCGACTTGTCGCTTCTTAGCGGCAAAACAGTCGCAGTCATCGGGTATGGCAGCCAAGGAACCGCGCAGGCACAGTGCATGAGGGATTCCGGGGTGAACGTTATAATTGGTCAGAGACCCGGAGTCAGCGCCGACAAAGCGAAGGCGGACGGTTTTAATGTAATGTCAACCGCGGAAGCCGCCCAGAAGGCTGATATCATCCACATCCTCCTTCCTGATGAACACCACGGCCCCATTTACGAAAAAGAAATTAAGCAGTTTATGGCATCAGGGAAGGTGCTTAGCTGTTCGCACGGCTTCAATGTAGTTTTCAAGCAGATACTTCCACCTGAAGGCGTCGACGTTATTATGGTAGCCCCCAAGAGTCCTGCAACCGAAGAGAGAAAGCGCTTCCTCGAAGGTTTCGGCGTTCCGGGACTCGTCGCCGTAAAGCAGGATGCCAGCGGCAAGGCGCTTCAGACTGCGCTCGCGATGGCGAAGGCGATGGGCCTCACCCGTGCCGGCTGCCTCGAATGTACATTCGAGCAGGAAACCTATGAAGACCTTTTCGGCGAACAGAACGTCCTCTGTGGCGGTCTCGTAGACCTTATGAAATACGGTTTCGAAGTCCTTATCGAAGCGGGATATCCGCCCGAAATGGCGTATTTCGAATGCGTACATGAAGTAAAGCTCATTGTAGACCTTATCTATGAAGGTGGCATCCAGAAGATGAACGCCGTTATATCCAACACCGCGGAATTCGGCGAATACTACAACGGCCCTCAGATAATCACTCCGGACGTAAAAGTCCGCATGAAGGAATCGCTCAAGAGGATTGAAAGCGGCGAATTCGCCAGAGTATGGCTCGAAGAATGCAGAAAAGGCGCCCCGAACCTCCTTGCCAAACGCGAAGGGCTCGGCAAGCATCAGGTGGAAATCACCGGAAAGAAAATCAGAGAAATGTTCCAGAAGAAATAAGCATTTCCTGATATCGGAAATAGCGCGGGGATTGAGTCATCAGTCCCCGCTTTTTTTTGCCTTGAAAGCATATGTTGTGGACTGCTCCGGGACTTGAAGAAACAGGTAGTCGTTCCCCCTGCATGAAGCAAGTGCGAATGTGTTATTTTCGCGCGGTAGAAATGGAGGTATTTGAAGCTTGTGCAGAACCCTTCCCGATGCCGTATCAATATACTGGATTGCCCTGTAGTCGGCACTCATCGCAAGAAGCCCTGAATCGCCGTAAGTAATCAGCGGAGCCGAGCCGGATGCCTGCCACTTAACAGCGCCGTCCTGAGAAAACGCTGTCAGCGTCTTTCCTGCCGCGGCAAAGACGATATTTCCGTCAGCGGAAACTGCGAAACCTGCTGGGTTTTCAAGTCCGTCCGGAATCTGCCATGAGGAGGGATTGCTCATGTTGCTTATCGCGTCGGTGCTTCCTATTGAACCCTGAGCCCATTTAAAGACCTTGTCGCTCTGTATTTGTTCTGAGATTGGAGGTCCGCCCGCAAAGGTAAACCGGGTGAATGAATTTTCCGTTCCCCATTTTACTTCTGTCTGCGCCGGAATTTTGAAAACGTAGTTGAGGGTTATATTCGCATTAAGCTGTTTTGTTATTCCCTGCGCGGTTGAGAATTTTTCTTTCGGCGACCAGAAGAACTCATAGTACGGACGTCGTTCGTTGCGGTAGTCGCTCTTTACGAGGTAAGGCATGAACCCCCCAGCATTGTTTTCCGTTCCCCAGCCTGTCTCTGAGTAAAGGACAAGAGATGCCGCGGTACCGGAAAAGCTGAACGACATCGGCTGATAAGGATCGTTTGTTTCCATCGAGAATGGGAAAAGGTAGCCGTTCGAGTCCGGCTCAAGCCCGCCTGGCGCGACATATATAAGAGGATCTCCATAAGAACCCTGCACCGAATAAGGGGAACCGGGCGGTGGCCTGAAAAGCTTTCCGCTGTTATTCCCTCTGCCATTTACTGTGTATATGGGATTGGTACTGTCGTATGATTGGACAACCGGCGATTCTTCGGTATTTATATTAGTGAGAGGGACGAACTTCGGCATTGCCGCTGACTCCTGGGCCTGTCCCGCGATACAGAAGAGCAACGGAAGCGCAATCTTAATCCACGATATTTTTTTCACGATATGTCCCCCTTTTGGTAATGGCCGCATCCGAGCCTATTTTATATTATCCTCAACGTCTTTCATTATTTCCTTTGCCGGAGAATTTTTTATATTTTTGATAAGGTTATCAATGTCCTTATCTATCTGCTTCATATCCGGAGGAATGCTGTTTTCAGGATTGCCGACAATATTGCCTGTGGTCTTTCTGTCTATGATTTGCTTATATTCTTTGTCATATTTTTTCTGTTCAGCCTCTGGTACGCCATAGAGTTTTGGCGGGTTCTCCAAGGGGGCGACTTTTTGGGCCTGACTGCTATCGGCATCCTTTTCGAATTTCTTATAGACGGGGTCGTTTAGGTTTTGAGGATTAAATTCCTTGTTGAATTCCTCTTGGGCAGCCTCTGGCGAACCGAGAGTACCGGGCAACTGGTTCTTTGACTCCATAGTGTCATTATACTGCTTTTTTTCCTCAACGAGTTTTTTCTGCTGCGCCTTATCTATGTAAACAATATTCGGATTTTCCTCACCTTCGGCCTTATATTTTTCGTCTTCGTTGTACTGATTTATTGAGATTTTCTCCTTGAAGAAACAGGCGCGTATGATAGTTTCAGCCTTGTAGACGGCAACGCGTTTGGGAACTGCGGCGGCGGAATCAGTTTTTTTATCTTTGCCGATGTCCGCTTCTTCGGCCAATGTTTTCTCGCCTGTTACAAGTATCACATCCGCGCCGACGGCTTTTCCTTTAGCGATGAGCCTGTCGTCTATGTCGATTGATTTATCTCCGGCATAAGCCGTTATCTCGGCATCCCCTATTTTTACATAATCGTTTTCGGGGATAAGCTTGCTGTCGTAAAAAATTCTTGATGAAATAGTTTTCGGATATTCCGCACCGGTATATTCGATTCCTGAGCATCCGGCGAGAGCAATACAAATGGCTGCGAGAGCGTATCTGAAGTTCATGGTCAACAACCTTCCAATTTTAATAGACTCATTAAATATATATGTAAAGCCGCGCTAATCAATAAAAAAAACTTTTATCGCCTGAAGCCCGTTTAATGTTCCTTGATTTTTTCCCGACAGCAACGAAGTTATACAAATTTCAGGATACCATATGATGAGAAAAATAAGTTTTGACAAAATACGCAAAGAAATAGAGTCGCTTTGTCTTTCCGCGGCTTTTGACCTGCCGGATGATGTTGAAAATGCCATTCGCAAGGCCCTTAAATCGGAGAATACTGAACGCGGCAGGGCATTTTTGAAGCAGTATCTGGAAAATGCCGAACTCGCGAGAAATGAAAGGCTTCCAATATGCCAGGATACGGGCGTGGCTGTATTTTTTGTTGAGCTGGGACAAGATGCCGCGATAGAGGGCGGACTCCTTGCCGACGCCATAAGCTCCGGCGTGAACGATGGTTACAAGGCGGGGTTTTTGAGAATGTCTATCGTGTCAGACCCCCTTTTTGAACGGAAAAATACAAAGACCAATACCCCGCCAGTAATACATCTCAAGCTCGTCCCCGGCGATAAACTAAAAATAATCCTTGCGCCCAAAGGAGGCGGCTCCGAAAATATGAGCTCTCTCGCCATGCTAAAACCTTCGGACGGAAGAAAAGGTGTCGTCGATTTTGCTGTGAATACGGTGATAAAAGCCGGCGGTAACCCGTGTCCACCGACAATTGTAGGCATAGGGATAGGCGGCAATTTTGAAATGGCCGCACTGCTTGCGAAGACTGCGCTTCTGCGTAATGTGGGAATTCCCAATCCTGATTCCCATTACGCGGAGCTGGAGGAGGAAATACTTCAGAAGATAAACTCTTCCGGAGTAGGGCCTCAAGGGCTTGGCGGGAGCGTGACATCGTTCGCCGTGCATATCGAGATAATGCCGTGCCATATAGCGTCGCTTCCGGTAGCGGTAAATCTTAACTGTCACGCCGCCAGGCACAAAGAAATTATAATTTGAGGTTCCAGATGACTGAATTGAATATAAATACCCCGCTCACTGAAGATACCGTAAGAAAACTGAGCGCTGGCGATATGGTGAAAATATCCGGCATAGTCTACACGGCGCGCGACGCCGCGCATAAAAGACTTTGTACACTCATTGATGAAGGAAAAGAACTCCCACTTGACCTGCGCGGGCAAGTTATATATTTTGTAGGTCCCACGCCACCCCCACCCGGAAGGCCTGCCGGGAGCGCGGGCCCGACAACGAGCTGCCGCATGGATGCTTATTCCCCGATACTTATACGCAGGGCAGGGCTTATGGGTATGATTGGAAAAGGCGAACGCTCTCAGGAGGTTATAGATGCAATGACCGAAGGGCCTTGTGTCTACTTCGCCGCCGCTGGCGGAGCGGGCGCGCTCCTCGGCAAATGCGTCACGGCCTCAAAGCTGGTATGCTACGAAGATCTCGGTGCCGAGGCCGTAAGAAAGTTTACGGTCAAAGACTTTCCAGCCGTTGTCGCCATCGATTGTCACGGAGGCAATCTTTATAAAAGATAAGGTTAATTCCTCTTAAGGATAATATAGATAAAATGGAAAATCCTGCAATTCTCTCTCCCGAAAAATGTCGTTCGGCTGAAAATAACGCGACAATGTCGGCCTGCTGCGGAGCCTTGGGGGATCTTACGCTGTCTAACAGTGCCATAATAATCCTTTTCGCCAGTATGCTGGGGGCCAGTGACATGTTCTCAATGATAACGACATCTCTGGTTCCTCTTTTATGTGGAATATGTATAATCCCGATGGCGTGGTTGGCGACTAAAGTAGGGAATAAGAAACTTATTGTCAGGGTCTGCAGTTTAGCGGCAATCGCATATTTTGTTGTTGTGGCTTCTCCTTTTTTTGGGAGCTATGCAAGTATCATACTCATGACCATGCTTGTTTTTTTCGCATTCTGCAGTACAGGCTATGTCGCCGGCTGGTTTCCGCTGCTTGATTCATTTCTCAGCAGCGAAAGGCGCAGTGATTATTTGGGGCGTATGCGTTTTACCTGGCAGCTTGTTACGGTAGTTTTTCTTCTGACTGTCGGTTTAGCGATAGGCAAGGAGCCGCCAATATGGAAGCTTCAGGTCGTCCTTCTTATCTGTGCTGTTATTTATACGGGGCGCATATTCTTTATCTCGCGGATTCCAAGCTTTGCCGGGCAGAAGAAGGAAGTTTTAGGATTCAAGGATGGTCTGATAACGGCCATAGAAAACAAGCCGCTCGTTGGCTATTCAGTTTATCTCTTTGTTTTAAATCTGGCGACGTACGGGACTGTTCCATTGGTGATAATCTATCTGAAAAAGCATTTGAATGCGCCTGACAATATCATTGTAATAATTTCGGCGGCTACGATGGTGGGGATGCTTCTGGGGTCCATTAGCGCGGGCCGGATTATAAGGCGCTGGGGAATAAAGGACACGCTGCTGGGAATTCATATATTATACGCGCTGGTGAATCTGTCTATCTTTTTTATAGGGACCGGAAGCAATCTTACATATGTTCTCATCACGGTTTTGCTTTTAATCTACAGCTTTACGTTCGCATGCGCATCGGTAGCGTCCACATCCGAGATGATGGCACTGGCCACCTCCGGCAATAAGACGATGGCGATGGCGCTCTGCGGGGCATTTTATTACGGAGGTTCCGGGCTTTCCCGTTTGATATCGTCACTGGTTATGGGGTCCGGTATGCTTGCAGGCGAGTGGTATGTCGGCTCCATGAAAATATGCCATTATCAGACATTGTTCCTGATATATACCATAGCCATAATATTCGCGGCGATGTTCTTAGTTGTCGTTCCCGCAGTATTTCCCAAAGGCGAATACGTATATGACGTGCATTAAAGTAAACGTATCGTCAGCCGAAATTTCCATTGCATCTGACTGACGACACGAGAGATTTTTTCAAATACCGGAGGACATCAGTTCGGTAATCTGTTTTGAGAACTGAAGTGGGTCGGGAATGTGGCTTCCTTCCATCAGAAGTGCCTGATTGTAAAGCAGTGACGCATAGCCGCAGAGCTTCAGGCTTTTCGGTTCCTTATCGAAAAGCTTCTGCATTTTATCTATGAGCGGATGTGTCGGATTAAGTTCAAGCGTGCGTTTGTAAGACGGCATATCCTGTTTCATTGCCTTGAATATCTTTTCCATATGCGCGCCGGGGGCAAACTCATCGCTGACAAGGCAGCATGCGCTTTCGGTAAGGCGCTTGGAGAATCTCACGTCCTTGACTTTGTCTCCGAGTTCCTCCTTGATAAGCTCAAGAAGTTTTTTGTGTTCGGCCTCGGCCTTTTGGGTTTTTTCTTCTGCTTCTTTTTTCGTTTCCTCGTCGAGCTCGATATCTCCCTTTCCGGCAGGCTTGAATTTCTTCTTGTCGAACTCGTTCATTGACTGCATAATCCATTCATCTACAGGATCGGTCATGAAAAGCACGTCATAGCCCTTGCTCTTGAGAAGTTCCAGATGCGGTGAATTTTCGAGGGTTTTACGGTCTTCGCCGGTGATGTAGTAAATATCCTTCTGCGATTCCGGCATGGCGGTAAGATATTCCTTGAGAGTTATGAGTTCGCCAGGTTTATGATTAAGGCTCTCGTACATAATGAGTTCCTGAATCTTTTCCTTGTTTGCGAAGTCGATATGTATCCCTTCTTTTACTACGCGGCCGAACTCCTTGTAGAAGGATATATATTTTTCTCTTTCATTTTCGAGGATCTTCTTAAGCTCGTTAATAATCCTGAGTGAAATACTTTTGTTTATTTTCTTTATCTGCGGATTGTCCTGGAGTATCTCGCGAGAGATGTTGAGGGGCAGGTCGTTCGAATCCACTACACCCTTGACAAAACGCAGATAGTCCGGCAGAAGACCTTCACAGCAATCGCTTATAAAGACTCTTTTTATGTAGAGGTGAAGCCCCTTTTTCTGCTGTTCCTGAAAAAATATGTCGAACGGCGCTTCCCCTGGAATGAATAGAAGGGCCTTGAATTCGGAAGTGCCTTCGGCGGAATAGTGGATTTTGCAAAGCGGATTAGCGCTTTGATGCGAAAGGTAATTGTAGAACTGCTTGTACTCGTCTTCGGTGACTTCGGACGGATTCCTTATCCATATCGCCTTCTGTGAGTTAAGCGTTTCGTCCTCGGTAACGTCGGTTCCGTCCTTTTTCGTTGTCACGGACATTTTTACGGGGTACTCTATGAAGTCCGAATACTTTTTGACGATTTCTCTTATCTTCCATTCTTCGAGATAAGATTTCATATCCGGTTTGAGGTGCATGGTTATCTCAGTGCCTTGGCTGCTTCTGGCGCACTCTTCGATAACGAAATCTTCCTTTCCTGTGGATTCCCAGCGTATCCCAGGAGCGCTTGAACCAGCGCGTTTTGTTTCGAGCGTCACCTTGTCCGCGACCATGAATGCGGAGTAGAATCCTACGCCGAACTGTCCTATCAATTCGGGAGAGTCGGGCGTTTTTTCTTTTTCCATTGCGGCAAGGAAAGCTTTTGTCCCTGATTTCGCGATTGTTCCGATATTTTCAACGACTTCCCCCTCGGTCATTCCGATACCGTTATCGGATATTTTGACTGTGTTGTGGGTTTTGTCGCATTCTATTCTGATTGCCCACTCCGCGGCTATTTCCGGACTTTTCAGTGATTCGAACCTCGCTTTGTCGAGCGCATCGGAAGCGTTGGATATAAGCTCTCTGAGGAATATGTCCTTGTTTGAGTAAAGTGAGTGTATCATGAGGTCAAGGAGCTGCTGAACCTCGGTTTTAAATTTCATGGTCTTTTCGGACATAGTCTTTTTCTCCTGTATTTCATGGTGTATATTCTTTATTCATAGAGCTCGATAATTTAACCCTGAAAATGGAAATTTCACGCTTGGAAATGAATAAAAAAATAATCTTCACTATCGTTGCCGGATTCTTTCTCGGACTCCATGCAGTCGGTAGCCCCGTCGTGTTTGAGCACGGAGGCAAATACGGACTTGTTGACGGCGCCTGGAAATTAATAGCATCCCCGGTGTATGACGAAATCGGCGATTTTTCCGACGGCTTCGCTCGGGTATGCCTGAACGGGAAATACTCTTTTATTTCTGAAAGCGGGAAGCTTCTGTGGGATCCCATTTTTGAGGATGCAGCTGATTTTAGCAACGATTTCGCCCGCGTAAAACTGAACGGCAGATGGGCTTTTACCAATAAGCAGGGCAAGCTCATTGTCGATCCCATTTTCGATGAGGCAGGTAACTTTACGTCAAAAGGTTACGCTAAAGTTAGACTGAACTGTAAATGGGCTTTTATCAATAGCTCTGGAAAATTTGTCTCAAGCGCCATTTATGAAAATATTTCCACGGTTAGCACAAGCACCCCTTTCCCTTATCAGCTTAACGGGTTATGGGGTTATATGGACTATACCGGAAAATTGATCACGGACCCGATATTTGAGGATGCCGAAGACTTCAGCGAAGACCTGGCGAGGGTGAGGCTAGATGATCTTTGGGGATATATCGGTACCGACGGCAGTTTTGTCATTGATCCTATATTCGACGAGGCCGATGATTTCGACTCGGATTCGGATGTTGCAGAAGTTGCCTTAAAAGGTCGCCCTGCCTATGTAAACAAGTCCGGCAAAATATTTTTCAAATACGACTGAGCCATACTCCGGCAGTCGTTTTCCCTCGGGACAAAAAAAAACTCCCGCAGAGGCGGGAGTTCTCATTAGGAAAATTAGAATTCAGATTTTGGCTGAATCCCATGCTTCTTTTCCTACGAATGCTGTCAGGTTACGGCCATCAGATGTTTTGGCCTTGAAGGCGTAACGTTTGTTGTTCTTCTTCCCGTAGGTTACCTTTTCGGTAACTTCGGCGCTTACTTTTTTCTTCGCTTTGACATCGTAGAACGAGTGTTTCATGATTCCCTCCTGTTAAAATTTTGTTGTGTAACGGAAATTTAGCAATAGAAAGAATTTAATACAAGCTAAGAAATGAATAAAAAACACGTCAAAAGCATTTTTTTTTTGAGGCAGGCTTGCGGGTACGCAAAACACAGCTTATGAAATATAGTCTTTCAGAGCCTTTATTTTTTTAGAAACGAGCTCAGAATTGAACATATAACCGAATGCTTCACCGTGAAAGCCCTGGCGCTTATCCCTCCTGAGGATGGGTAGAGCTTTTTCTAGATTTTCTATCTCGTTTTTCGCTATTTTTATAAAATCCTTCATCTTAGCTTTGTTCCATTTCCGTGTGAGCTTCCAGCTTCTGTAGGTATTCCACGCGCTTCTGAAAACATGACCACAGGTTTCTGCCGTGTCGAGCTCATCCTCCGCGTGCCTTGATGGAGACGATGCAAGAGCTTCACGGACCTTCTCAAGACCCTTTTCCCACTCGCTGCACGTCTTTCCCAATCCCTTTATCACTTCATCAAGCGTATAAGGTCCGAGGGATGCTTCGAGCGAGTTGCCTCTTACCTTATCCATCAGCCACGATCTGCCGCATGGAACGTCATCGGAGTGTCCGGGCTTGATGGGGAATGCGAGCGTGTAGTTTATCGGGCTTGCGTAGAGAAACGGTATTGAGAATGGATAGTTATCCATTGCCTTCGAGAATGACATCCATGCGGCAGCCGCTTTTTTCTCATCGCATTTCGGGAGATATTCCGACGCAAATGCTTCAAGCGCAGCCTTTTTTGTCTTGTGCTTTTTCCCTGTCAGGAAATAGTTGAATGCGGCGGTGTTGGCTGTCAGCATATTGCCGAAATTCCAGCAGCCCATGAAGCCGGTTATCTTATTGCTTCTGACATGGTTAGCTTTGTCGAAGATGTTGGCGATTAAAGGGATGTTGGGTACTGTCGCCAGCTCGTGAGTCGTCCCGAACTGGAGTTTCGTCATTATTTTGAGTCCGGCCTTTTTCGCGCATTGCGTCGACTTGCTGAATCTCTCCGAGGGGCCGTTGAACGAGAGGCTGTATTCATCTATCGGGCGGTCTTTCCCGAGGATTTTCTTCTTTGACCCGCGCTCGAAATCGGCCATGTAAATAACGTCTTTCGGCAGGTTTTTTATTATTTCCGGCGAAGGGTCTTTTTCGTATGCGTTCCAAGACCAGTTCCAAGCGACGATTTCCATAGACTTATCGACGCTTTTAATTCCGTCGCGGACGTTCTTAATGACTTCGTTGACAATATCGCCTGGCTTTCTTTTTGCACATTTGGGGCACGTTGTGTGGTTGAAATCATGATAATGCCCCATGGCGTCACATATCTTGCCCCGCCTAGCCCAGCAGTGCGATGGGTATTCCGATGCGGTTATGAGTATTACGCCTCCGAGCCCGGGGAGTTTTTTTGCGAGTTCCGCAGATGATGCCTTAAGATATTTTTTGACTTTATCTGTTGAGGTACAAAGGCTTACCTGTTTTATGATGTTCTCGTCGTGATCGGGGGATTCTTCGACGCATCCGGCAACGTCCCCATGTTTTTTCCAGAATGCGGAACCCTTCCAGATTGCCCTCGGCGGCTGCATGTAGATAAAGACTTTTATTCCATATTTTGCGGCGCGTTCGATAAGTTCATTCATGCTTTTCAGGTGGCGGCTCGAGTACTTGCCGAACTCGGGGAATACTTTTGATTTCACGATATTCCTGAGCAGCCCGTGAACCCATATCGCATTGAAGCCCGACTTTGCGATTCCGGCAAGCTCGCTGTCCGTATAAACGGCATTTGCGGTCATCGTTTCATTTTCAAGATTGTCCAGTTCCTTCGTCAGTACGCCGAATCTTGTATCAGGCGAGCGCCATATTCTGATTGTATCCATGATTCAACCTTTTATTGCTTTTTTGATCCCGTCAAGTATCATTTTTTTTGCATCCATTCCGTATGAAATGCTTGCTTCTTGGGCGCTTTTTGCGTACCATTTTGAAGGATCGAATTTTTTCATATCGACACCTTCCGGGCAGAACGCCATCATGAGCGACGTCTCCTGCTTGCCTGCATGGTCTACCGGATAAAGCTTCTGGCTCGCTTCGTCCATGAATGGATGTATCCTTATCCAGTTGAATGGGTTGTCGCTTTCGCCGCGCGAGTCGTAATAGTTCTGCATCGACTCGTCGCCCCACCAATTTTCACCGCGATTTTTTTCAAGGAATTCGAAAGTAACCTGTCGCGCCGCAAGACGCAGAGCTAGGTCTGTAGGCATTCCGACCGAGAAATTTTCGCTCTGATGGTGTATGAATGCGTGTACGTTTCTGAAGCCTATCCTGAGCCATGCCCTGAAAACTTCCTTAGCGAACTGCTGGACTACACTGGAATTCACGTGAACTGAGCCGTTCCTTTCCGGGAGGTCTACTGCGTAACTGCTTGACCCGTAGTAGAATACCGGCATTACGACAATGTTCATCCCTTTTTCGAGCTCATCGACAGCCCTTGTCACGACGAGAGTGTCAACTCCCGTGACGCAGTGTTCCGCGTGGTATTCGAGCACGCCGACCGGCCATATCACGGGCCAGTTTTCGTCAATCGCTTTTCTGATCTGGTCGGGAAACATCAATTCGTAGCGCATAGTAAAAAACCTTTCTTATATAAACTTATTCGAAGAAGAACCAACCGAGGTCTTCCGGATTATCATCGCCGAAGAAAAGCCTTGGTTCCCAGGAATTTTTGCTTATCCAACCGCTGACAAATGTATTGTTTTCGGCGGTATAAATATTTATTCTGAGAGCTGCGGTGTCCGCACGTTCCGTGAAGACTGAAAACGGTATTCTGAACTCAGTATTTATCTTCTTGTCTATCAGGGTGGAAGAACCTTTCCATTCAGTATTCTGTATGGGATGTTTTGAATGATGTGTCATTTTCCCTGATTCGAGAATTTCGAATTTTTGAACAGGCCAGAGGCGTCTATGTTCTACTTCCAGAACAACGCTTTCACGTTCAGACGCTTTTTCGCTGATGACTTTGAAGACAATCCCGTCTTTATCATAATACGCCATCCATTTCGCGTTCCCGTTTTCAAAGTCCGCCCATTTTGCCGATGCCGCGTCTTTACCGCATCTGTAGATTTTGCCCTGCGGCTTCGCTCCGGTATATTCGGGGAAGATGTCGTTGCTCTCTTCTATCATTTTGCCGACAGCGGGGAATTCTTTTGCGAGAAGCTCTTTCAAGAGTTCTGCGCGATATTCAAGTTTTGCCGGGAAATATTTATAGCCTTCGGCCTCGGAGTGGAAGCCGAGACGCGAATCCTTAATGCATAATTCTTTAAGCTTAAGTGAGTTTTCTATTTCCTGCCTTGCGATGTCCTCCATTTTCTTCAAGGTGGCGTTCTGCTCGTTTCTATTCATAAATGGGAGTTTCTCTCTCATGTCGTAGAAATTGAAGATATTTTTAGCGCTTTTTATCTGTAGCCCTATTGCCTCTGCAAGGCCAATGTCGAGCAGGCGTTCTTCGTTGCCCGTATAGCCAGATTTGATTTCATTGAGGATATTTACTCCGCTCTGCCAAAACTCATTCATGCGGCCTAAGAGTATAAGAACTTCGGAGAGAGTATGTCCGAACGAAATACATTCGCCTATTCTATCACCGCTTTCGAGCGGAAATGTGAATTTCCAGCTGGGTTCTATCGGTTTATCGACGGGAATCAGGTGCAGCGGCCACGTTATCGAATTGTGAAGCGGGCCGAACCATGTAAAGGGAAGGTTCACTGGAAAATTGGAATAGCCTTCCTGGAAATATTTCCATGCTTTGACGACTTTATCCTCATTAGTAGCCCAGCTTTTACGAGCGAGCTCGGTGAGGAATTCCTCCTCCGTTTCAGGGCAGGGCGCGAATGAAAGCTCCCCGGCGGCCTTGTTCATCAACCCTGGATAACTGCCGAAGTACCAGCATTGCATGACAGTGCTTACGCCAAGACGATGCATCGCTTTGTATTTTTGGTAGAGATTTCCGGGCACAGGGATGAACGGAATCGTCGCAACTTCATGTGAGCAGCCTACTTGTATTTTTGCCGACATTCTGGCTCCGGCTTTTGCTGCGTTTTTTGCGCAGTTTTCGAAAAGCTTGCTCGGCCCCGGCCAGGCCAGCCAGTAGTCGAGCGCTATGCGCGTTTTGCCGAGCTGTTCGACTTCGCCGTTTGATTCAAAATTGAACTGAAGCGTTACATCTTTCGGCGTGTGCGCGGCAATATCCGTTAATACGGCTTTGGTTTGTTCTATCGGAACACCTTCATAGCCGCCGATATATGGCACATAAAGCCATGAAACCATCTCCGCGTCGGGGTTCGCTTTTTTCATTCCCCTGGCAATTGCCGAAGAGGTATCTGCGATGACTTCCCATGGCTGACGCTTCGAGCAGCGCGGGCAGTTGTTTTTGAAGAAGGAACTGGTGCATGAGTAACAGTTAGTGGGCCGTTCTCCAAGATTTATATCGATAAGGCCGCCGAGTCCCGGGACATCGGAAAAGATTGAATACGCGGAATCCTCAAGGAACTCTTTTCCTTCCGGAGTGGACACGCAGAAATCTATGAAATTCTGTGAGGCGCTGAGCCTATTTCCCCTGAAATATTCATTATTTTCAAGGTAAGACATGGGATGCAGGTATTCGGGGACATCTCCGAATCCCTGAGGTTCGATGCAGAATATGTAAATCTTTATGCCGTAGCGGGCGCACTGCTTTACGGTGGCGCGCAGTTTTTCGAGCCTGCGAACTTTGTCTTTCCCGAACTCAGGGAAAAACCTTGACGTACAGAGATCTTCGAATTTGATTGTCAACCAGAGTGCGTTTATTCCCTCGTGGGCAAGCCGGTTCAAGTATTCATCGGGATAGTAATTCGTATCATCGGCAAGCTCATCTCTGTTCATCGGCGGGCGTTTTATCGGGCCGAAAAAACATCTTGAGATGCGTGTTTTTATCAGAGGCGTTCTTGTCCGTTTTCCTGTCTTAAGGAAAGGCCCTCCGGTACTTAATATCTCGTCTTCGAGGAATACCAGTGCCCGCCTGACACCTTCTATATCATCTGCAGTTATCCGGCAGGAATCCTTCGCGGCTTCGAGTGTATATTCCTCAAAGCAGGATGTCGGCGCTTTTTCAGTTACAATCCTATAACTGCCTTTGTCGCTGATGTTTCCGGCTTTGAGAAAGTTTTTGAAATCTTCTGTTGCTGTTTTGAGGGCCCCCGAACTGTCCGGAAAATTAAAATTGAGAGCGACACCTTGCGAAAGGTCTGCCTCATCGTTTCCGGGTGTTTCCTTTTTCCAGTTTATTTTTTTGTGCAGAGGCGACTTGAGATCTTCTATGAAATGCCAGTCTTTCTCTGAAGGCTGTTCTGGTGCTTGAAAGCTCATAGTTCGGGGCCCCTTTTCGTTTTCTGATTACAATACGACGGTTTTCATATATTTCTGCGAGAGTTTTTCAACTCCGCCTTTGGTTACTCTTACGCCGTTTTCCCAACGGAGGCCGAAATCCTTGTCGTTGAAGAATGTATCGACCTGGAACGTCATGTTTTCTTCAAGCTTGAATGTCGAGGTCGATTCCATCCACGGCCTTTCGACTTCCATCATTCCTATTGAATGGCATGGGCCGTATAGCAGAAATTCGCCGAAACCCTGCTTTTTCACCCAATCTTCATATTCACGTACGACATCAGATGCCGGTTTTCCGGCTTCCATGAGTTCCATTGTCTTGATGTGCGCCTCGAGACCGAACTCGACAAGGCGTTTCTTTCTTTCCGGCAGGGGGCCAAAGGATACTGGAAGCCCGACGCTTGACGAGTAACCGCCTACGCGCGCCCCAATATTGAGCTGAATGACTTCATTTTCAATGAGCTTTTTCTGTGTCGGACGGCATATCGCGTTATTGGTCCTTTCGCCGCAGAAACAATACAGAGCATGTCCTTCGTACTCGCCGCCATGCTTGTAAATTTCTCTCTGAGCTATTCCTATTACCTGGAATTCAGTCATTCCGGGTTTCATTTCCGCGAGTATGGCATCAACTGCTATTTCGCTTATTGCGAATGCTTTGCGCATTAGAGCCAGTTCGGTTTCGCTCTTTACGTAGCGAAGCGGAGCGAAAGTGTCGTCGGCCTTTATCAATTCAACGCCTGGAAGCTGTTCCTTAAGCGACATGAAGACCGGCAGTGTTGTTATGGCCCAGCTTACGATCCCGAGCTTTTCAAGTTTTTTGCCATTCATCGCCTTCGCTGCGATGTCTTTGAAAGTTGCTACGGCGATTCCAGGGTACTGCGGCTCGGCGAACTCCCTATACTCAATCATCTTAGCGATATTTTTTATTACGCTTCTTCCTTTTGCGTAGTTTTCGCTTTCCGGTCCAATCAGCAGCCAGGGTTCGCCTTCCGCCGGAACGAAAACTCCCGCCGCTTCGAAGGTGGGCCAGTATTCGCTGAGATAGCGCACGTTGGCGAAGTCTGCTTCGTTTGCGTGTACGAGTGCGGCGTCAAGGCCCGCCGCTCTGATGTTTTTCTGGAATTTCGCAATTCTCTCCTGATACTCGTTAAGGGCGATTTGCATTGTCTGCATTTTGATATTCCTTCCTTTTTTGTGATTTATTTATACTGCTATATTATATCGTTTGAACACTATTGTCAATATAAAAGCCTTGGTAGTGATGAATTGTTCTTGATTTTTTTACTATACCGGTATATATTGTTTTTTATGAGTAGAAAGCAAAAATATATTGATGTTTCGGAAAGAATTCTTTCTTTTATAAAAAAAGAGAAGCTTAAAGACGGTGAACGCCTTCCCTCGGAGAAGCAATTGGCCTCTGGGTTTGGGGTAAATCACATGACCGTCAGAAAGGCCCTGGAGGTACTTAATAAGGAGGGGGCTATATCAAAGATTCCGAGCCGTGGAAACTTCGTAGGGAAGTCGGCTGCGCCTCTCTCTAAAAGTCGCCTGATCGGGGTTGTTTTTCCCGAATACAACACATTTTTCTCTGAGATTCTGTCAGGACTTGAAAGCCGCATGAACATATTCGGGGCCTCGCCTGTCGTGCATTTCACGCGCGGCAGCGCAGAGCGCGAAAGGCGTATAATAGAAAACCTCACGGAGATAGGGGTTGAAGGATTGATTTCGGCGCCGTCCCTGTCCTGCGCGGGGGAGTACCGTGAGCTTAGAGTGCCTTCTGTTTTCTTTGATAGTTATATAGACAATATGGATATACCATGTGTTGTTACTGATGACAGGGCAGGGGCTTTTGCCGCTGTTGAGCATCTTATTCTTATGGGGCACAAGTCGATTGCCTATGTTGGCAGTCGCGACAAGACCTCAGCAATCAGAAAAACAGGATACCTGGATGCGCTTTCAAGATATTCCCTCAAGATGAATCCGGCATTCTGCCTCGAGAAGGAGTACAGCCGCCAGTGGGGGTTTGATGCCGCTGTCAGTCTCGTTTCTGGGAAAGAGAAACCGACGGCTATTTTCTGTGCAAATGACGCTATTGCCGCTGGAGTTATCGGGTATATGACGTCCCGTTCCCTGCGTGCGCCGGATGATTGTTCGGTTGTCGGATTCGGGAATATGGGGTTTTCCGAAGATATCGGGCTTTCCACTGTGGACCAGCCGGTTTCCCTTATTGTTGAAAATATATGGAAGAACATGGTGATGCTTCGAAACGGTGAAAAAGTGACAGGGAAAACCGTTATTCCGACCACCCTTATCGTGAGGCGCACCAGCGCGCGTCCGGCTCGGAAATAAGTCGCTCAGCGGGAATCTTTTGCCAGTTCGCGGTACTGAAACATGTATATGGCCCATATTGAGCAGAAGGTCATGTATAGGATGATGTACGCGAAGGCGAGAAAAATGTAACTCAACGGTATCGTTTTGCCGCTCGCGAGGGCGTCCGCCAGCCAGAAGAGCTGCCAATTCGGTATAAGTGCGTAGAAAATGGTATTCCAGAAACCGGGCTTGTCGAAGAAGAAATTCGACCCCATTCCGAGAGCGAAGATGAGTCCGCATACGCACAGATTGGCAACCATGTTGAGCCTTGTCGAGAATACAACCGTGATAGCCCCCATTCCCCATACGGCGAAGACGATGAGGATGAGTGCCGGTATCATTTCCCAGTGGAGCGGCATCGGGCCCTCTCCGGGAGCCGGAATAAAATTGAGCACTATGGCGTAAACGGGCATGACGATAAGCATTGAGATTACCGATGTTGAGGCGAACGACGCCTGGTAAAGATAATTCCTGAAAGCTCCCGCGAATGCGCAGGCGAATATTATGCCGTAATAGATGTACATCGCAGTGAAGTCAAGCTGAAACTGATCTTTGGCTACCCTGACGGCGACAAGTGAGCCGATATCGCATATGATGACGAATATCGTGAGCGCTGTTATTATGCCTACTATCTTGGCGAGTATGAACGACCAGCGGTGAACGGGCTTTGAAAGGAGAAGCAGAACAGTGCCGTTCTGCATTTCTCTCGTTATGGTGTGGCTTGCGCATAGAACCGCGGCAATCAGTCCAAACAGAAGGGTTGTCGCCATCGCGCTGTCTATTACAAGTTTAATCTGTTCCCGGAAGACGAACATTGAAAATGACGGGAATAGGCCAATCAGGAAAAGTGCTGAAACTAACAAGACAAAGAATATGGGCTCCCTTATCGACTCGCGAAAGGTGTTTCTTGCTACATGATAGAAATTCAGCACTGCCGAAAACTTCCAGGGTTACTTAACGTCGATTGTAGCGGCGTTGTCCGCTGGATTCCTTTTGCTTTCTTCATCACCCATTGCTGCTGGCTCGGGGGCACCGGCCTTGCTGCTCTCAGGGACGAAGAATTCTTGTTCGTTTTCGTATGTTGTCGGCCTGTAGAGCTGTCCGCTTTCAAGCTTGTCGGAGAGATGCTTGAAGTCGTAGGACAGATTGGAAAGGTCCATGAGTGTTTCTATTCTCTGAGCTGCCTGGTTCCAATTTGTGTTCTTTACCGTTATGACGGTCTGGTTCTGGTCTATGAGTTTCAGGTACTTATCCGAAACATAGCGCTTATCGCCGATAACCAGTATCTGTCGCGGGTTGAGGTATTTGATGAATCTGGGAAGCTCGGATTCCTGTATTTCAAGCGCCTTTTCGCGTGCCGGGCAGAAGAATATTTTTGTCTGTCCGACTGCAGGGAGAAGTATATAGGGCTGCTTGTTCTCATTTTGAATGAGGTCCGCCATTAGCCTTGAATTCTTGTAGTTACTTGTTATAACCAGAGTTATGATGTCGCGGGTAGGACCTCTGTATGGCCTTGACCAGTCCCAGAATCCGGCCTGGGCCGACATTGAAATCGTTAAAATCGCGATCCCCAATACACGTACCAATCCGATTTTTTTCATTTATTTTGCCTCTGCGTTTTGTTGTTTTTCTTAGTAAAGTTCTATAACAATTCCTCGTAAGTTATACCCGAACCCGTGAATTTCAACAGAGTTTATGATATGTCTTCTTTTTTTTTGTTAAAGTGCCGATGTGTCTTGACTTTTAAGAAGAAATCACTATACTAAACAACAGTGAACAAGTGAGAACCTTATTGTGGACATTAACTATGATTGAATCCAGGCGACTCAAAAATATATCCGCGTCCCGCCCTCTTGAGGATGACCTCAGGCGTATGATCCTGCGAAATGAACTCCAGGAAGGTAGTGCTATAACTCCCGAAATGGAACTTGCGAAGCGTTATAACATCAGCCGCAATACCGCCAGAAAAGCACTTGCAAACCTCGAAAATGAAGGGCTTCTGCGTAAAGTTCAGGGAAGGGGGACTTTTGTCGTGCCTCCCGATGAAAGGCCCGCAGGCTCTCCGCTTAAGCACAAAATAATACTTGCGGTCAATGACTACAGTGATATGTTGACGAGTAACGCTTACGACAGAAATCTTATTTCTGGCTGTCTCGAATATGCTTTTCATGCGAATATGGAGCTTCTCGTCGCGGACCCATCCAGCTTTTCTTATGAGAGTCTTTCTAATGATTTCGATTCGGGGAGGCTTAACGGCATCATATGGGAACGGCCCATTAAGGAAATTTTCCCTTTGATAGAAGAGCTCCGGGATAAAAAGCTTCCGCAGGTCGCCATAAGTCGGAGTATTCCCGGCGTACCGAGTCTTTTTTTTGATGCCGACAGGAGTATTCGGGAAACGGTTGAATTCCTGAATGATATTGGGCATCACGACATAGCGTTTGTCGATTTGAAGAGTGATTATTCCATTTTTGTTAACCGTCAGCGTGCGTTTGCCGATGCGCTTCGCAGAATGGGGCATAAATATCCGGAAAAATACATTTGCCTTCCGCCGTTCGGTTCAAAATACGAAGACGAGCTGGATAAGCTTCCGCCGGTAACGGCTATAATTTCAGCGAGTTTTGTTATGGACGGCATTTATTCATGGCTGGAGAGGAAGGGACTCCGTGTTCCGGGGGACATATCGCTAATTTCCCTCTCTTCAGAAAATTCCAGGGAGCTTCTCTCTTACCCTGAATTGAGTGCGATTCTGGACCCGCGTCAGGAAATCGGATTGACCGCGATGGAAATCCTTGACGATATTATTGCCGGCAGGCAAGTTTCTTCCGCTCCTATAAGAATCCGAGGCGAACTTCTAATCAGAAAGAGTTGTGTTTCCCCGCTAATAAATAAAGAGAAGGTGGCTATATGAAAATGCTGAGACAACGAACATCATTCACACTCATAGAATTGCTCATAGTTATTGCTATCATAGCAATCCTTGCGGGAATGCTCCTCCCTGCGCTTAAAAAAGCCAGGGATTCGGCAAAGAAAATCCAATGTGCGACAAATCTGAAACAAGTCGGGACATGTTGGCTTTCATACATTGACGACAATCAAGGATTTTTACCTCCTGCGTGGTGGGAAGGTTTATGGACCTGGAAATTATGCCCCTATATAGGCAATCTGGAAAAACCGCCGTCCGCAAAATATCCGGCAGCTCCTCAGTCAACGATTTTTACATGTCCTTCCAATACCAGCTATTATACTACGGGTTCCACTACGCAATGGAGCTTTTCCGTAAATTACGCAATGAACGTGGCTTGCGGAGTAAAATGGACTGCTGGAGGGGGCGCCATGTCGCAGAAGGCAGGAAATATATCGAATCCTTCTCAGGCGTATATAATTACGGATGGGGCTTCTATTGATGACAATGGCAAGGGGGCAAAATCTGTCTGGGTCTGGACCCAGAAGGAAGCACCTGACCATTCAGGGTTTATTCATGGCTCAGGGCATCCTGCCGGGGCAACAAATATTATGTTTGCCGATGGACATGTTGGTAGTTCAAGGTTTTCTGGAATTATTCTTGGTAACTATGACGTATATCGTTCGAGAATAATTTTTTAGATGATTTAAGTGAATTTAAGAGGAGGTTTCTATGGCTGGTCGCGTAGTATGGGGTTTTCTGTTTTTTGCCGGGTTTATTTTTTGTACCACGCTAATCGGCGGGGACGAGGTTTTTCTTGCAAATCCTGAGATGAAAGGGGAGGCCGTTGAAAATACGGGCCTTCCGGCAGGCTGGGATAAAAAGATGGTTTTTGGTCTTGAGACCGTTTGTGATTTCAAGCTCTCTGATGGTCCTGACGGAAAGCGGGCTATTTCTCTTGAATGGAGGTACGGCGGCCCTCGTTTCGGTATTGAGGCTGAATCGAAGAACCTTTTTGTGTCCGGCGCCTCATACGAATTCAGTGCTTTATTCAAAACATCAGGGGCGAGTGCCGCTGTGCTGAACGCTGAAGCTCTGGACAAGGATGGGAAGACCATTGCCGAATGGAAGTCGAAGCCTTTAACTTCTTCCGCCTGGAAAAAAACAGCATTGTTTTTTCGCGCCCCGCAGGGAATTTCGGGAATCAAGTTTTATTGTTTCAATGAAGGGCAGGGGGCTGTCTCATTTTCGGATGTCAGCCTAAAAAAAACTGATGTTAAACTTGAAACAGCCTTTCCCATCCAGGCGGTGTGTATGCCGGTGGAGATCGCAAAAGTAATTTACGGGGGGAATGGCGAATTTAATACATTTGTGAACGCCCCTGTTCCCCTCTCTTTCCTGTTTAAAGGCCGCGCTGCCGGCAAAGTCAATTCCCTTGTCGTTGAAGTTCCCGAGGAAATACGAATAGCTGAATGCTTCAATGCCCATACCTCGCTGCTTCTCGCTGAAGTCCCTGATATTGAAAAGACTATACGTGACGGCAAGGGATACAGACGCTATACCTTTAAGAACCCTAGAACATTCAGAATCCTGCAACCGTCATGGGCCTGGGGCCGGGTACTTCGAATGGCCCTGCTGCCTGAGAATCCGGACTCGGTGGGAAAGGCATTTAAAGTTTACTGGTATATAGTGTCAGGAGAAACCAAGTCCGCGGAGAATTCTTTTGCACTGAACATTCTGCCGCCGATGCCTAAAACTTCCAATCCAGAAAAATTCCAGCTTATGTTGTGGAGTACTCATGATATTGATTTCAATTCAATGGATATTTTGGCAAAAGTGGCGGGCATTTATGAGGAATCAGGCATGAATTTCCGTGCCAGAAATTCAAAGGGGCTTCTTGCCCGGGACGATTTCCTTGAAAAACGTGCTTGGAAAATGGCGATGACTATGACCGATTACATGCATTACATCTTTGCAGCTGGGGGAAAAGGCTGGGACACGCTGAAAGATAAAGTTGAATTGACCATTGGAGAAGACGGCAAGGTCGATAAGGCGCGCATCTGCCCGCAGTATTTTATAAATGATCCTGATTTTAAGGCTTATTTTAAGGAAAAGTTCCTGGACAGGCTTAAAAGTGTAGCCCTTAAAGATGGTGAGACGGTTTATCTTGACGGTGAGCCCTGGCAGCCTATGGAATGGTGTTACTGCGAGCGCTGCCGGAAGGATTTCGCTGCTTACTGTAAGCTCGACAAAGTTCCTTCTTTTTCAGAGATAAAATCGCGTTACAGGGAGCAGTGGCGCGATTTTCGCTGCCTGAATACCGCTGAAGTTATAAAGATGCACAGCGATCTTGTTAATGAGAATTTCCCTAATTCAAAAGTCATGGATTATGATTACGTAGTGAAATTCAATAAACCCGATTTTCGCAACTATTTCTACAATGTAGCGAAAGACCCGCAGCTGAATGAAAAATACTTCGATGCGCATGTCGCCAGCTATTATCATTACATAGACAAAGACGCTTTTGATATGATTGATGTCAATGTGAAGAACCTCAAAAAGGACTACTGGACACTCGGTGCCATTGATTGCGCCGGGGTATATCTCAACGCGAAGGAAGTCATTAATCCGGCGCAGAGCCGCATGTTAATTCTTGCTTCCGCAGCGAGTGGAGCCAAAGGTTCGGGCTTTTTTCCTGGAATGTATATTGACGGGAAATTCTTTCTTGCCATAGACCGTGCAATGGCCGAAATCGCCGTGCTGGAAAAGTTTTTTATGCAGGGAAGGAGAATTGACTCTGAAGTCCGCGTTGATTTTCTCCCCTATTTCTCAAAAAAGATACAGTCAGCCGGTCGCGAAATAGAGATTTCGAGACCCACATGGAAAGACATCACGGGGTACCGTGCTCATTCTCTTGGAGACATGACGCTTATAAGTGTCTTCAATTACAGCCCTGACAAGGCGGTATTTACAAAAATATCCGCAAAACTGCCGGAAGGCAAGTATACGATGCTTGAACCCGTGTCAGGGAAGAGAATTCTCCCAGCGTCTGGAAAGGGATCATGGGAGGTTTCCGAAATTGAGGCAGGTGCTCTTCTTGACGTTGCTCCGTATGATGTCCGCTTTCTTCTTATCCGGCCTTTTGCGGAAAGCGATACCGCTATTCCGGTATTTGCGGATATGGCTGGTATGGAGAAGTCATTCGAGGCGGCTAAGAAGGCATTCACCGGTGCGCCGAAACTGCCGGACACGATTAGCCGCGACAGCTTATCGATAGACTATGATGATGCGGATAATGACAAACAGATTGAGGTCACTCTTTCAAGCACAACTCAGAAATTATGGATAAACGTGGGGAGCGGTGGCACATTATCGGGATGGCAGGCTGACGGGGTTACCCTGTGTGATCCGCGTAATGGAGCCGCAGTCAATCAGAAATCAATGTGCTGGGACTATTTCTGGCTTCCGGAATACTTACGCGTTAACGGCTCTGAGCTTGAATCCATGAGTATCGAAAATTCTGGAATAAGCGACGGAACGGCCTCTGTTACATTGAAAAATGTCCTGAAAAAGGCCCCTCTTGAGATAGTTAAAACATACAGGATAAATTCGTCAACGACTGGATTTAAGCTGCTCTATGACATAAAGAACACGGGCGATAAACCATTCAGTTTTTCATTCTGGTCACACAATTTTCCGGGACTTTGCGGGGACAAGGCCGGTGCCGACGTTTCAATTCTGATTCCGCTGCGCGAAGGCATTAAAATTCTTGGGCATGAAAAAGGATCCTTTGTCTTTGCGAGCAGCGAGAATTATCATCCCGGCTTTAAGGCGGCCTCGATAGATGGGATGCTTGCGGGAAGCCGCGTAACGGCCCAGGCTGTCAAAGAGAAATGCAGCATAAGCGCGGAGTTCGAGAAGTCACAGGTGATGGCTGTTTACATATGGAGGCAATCACCGTTTACACTTGAGTGGATGTACAATGAAGTTACGCTCGAACCCGGCGCGGTGTGGCATACCGAAATAAACTACACATGTTCCACAAAATAACCTGAATATGCTCAGATATTCTTATCAGAAGACTGAGCGTCCGGGTATATCTATTTTGACATATATATGCAATAAAAGTTAGCAGCTACCTCCCTTTTTTCCAAAGTCATGTACATCTGCACCTTAACTGTAAAATAAGGCGTATTTCTTTCCGGCATCGTAAAGAGCTTTGATGTTTTCCACCGGAGTGCAGGGGGCGAGGTTGTTCGCTGCTATCAGGACGAAACGTCCGCCTTCGAGAACACCAGATTCACATATTTTCCTGACCGCATCGTCTATCAGGGAAGGGGTTCCATCTTTTACGAGCATTATTGTCGGCCCCCCATTTATTGTAATGTCAGAGCCAAGTTCCCGACGAAGCTTTCCGTGATTAACAGGGAAGCCCGTGTCGAACGATTTTACGTTGAACGAATCGGCAAGGAATTTGAAATGATGTGTGGCGTCGCCGCAAAGATGTATTAAGGAACCGCTTCCGTCATGAAATTCGTCGAATATCATTTTATGGTATGGGTAAACCAGTTCCTTGTACTGTTCCCGGGAGAGCATGGCTATGGAATCGTCAGCCATTCCGAAAGGGCCTTTGAATTTCCTTTCGCCCTTTAACTCGGGATCGTGGTTCCACATCCATTCTCTATGACTTTTCATCCGCCTGATGGTATTGCGTGTGACGTAATCCATAAGGTCATGATAATATTTCGGATTCTCGTACATGTCGCACATGAGTTCGACAGTTCCGCGTAGTTTAAGGGCGACGCTGAATACTCCGTCCGTACCTATTTGTCTGAAGTTCACAGGCGGAGAAACGGGTCGCCCGTAAAACTCGTATCCGCTGTCGCATATTTTCTTCAGTTCTTCATAGATTTCCATGGATTTTTTCATCATGTCCCCGCGTCCCCAGAACGGATCGGGATCACCCCAGTCGTAGAAAGCTTCTGGATTTTTCTTCAGAATTTCTTCAGTATCCGGCACATCCAGGTCTCCAAAATATAGAAGAGGGCATCCGAACCATCCCTGGTCGTAGGAGTTCTGTAGATCGACAGTAAGTGTCCAGTTTTTTTCTGGAACCCCCATCTCGTTGTCGCACAGTATGTTATGTCTTGCGTAATTCTGATACTCAAGCTGGCATTTCAGCTGGGCCTCGGCTTTAGTGAAAAAATCTTTGAAGGTGAATCCCGTATGATTCACCTCTGGATTGCTGAGAAGGTTTCTTATGCTTCCGGCAACTATGACGGGAGCGCGGGCGGCCTTGTTTTCCTTAAAATCGGCCATTAATTTTCTGACTTCTTCGTTATGACGTTTAAAATCGACTTTTTCTTGAAGATAAAACATTTAATTCGCCTCCTTGCTGGAAATTTCTTTTTATGCTTACAGATTATTATAGGGTTTCAAAGTACAGAATGCGTTCGATTCCGTAAACCTGAAAAAAACATACATTTCCGATGAAAAAAAGAAGATATCCAGGCAGAATATCATTTAAGGGCGACTGGCTTAATATGCCGCTCGTATCGGCGGTGGGATTTGATTCGTTCAGAAAACCGATTCCGCTTTCCATGCACAGTCACGACGGATACGAACTCACCTATGTAACAGAAGGCGAGGTTACATGGAAAATAAAGGACGGCCCATCTTTGCGCCTTGTAGGCGGCGATGCGGCGGTAACGCAGCCAGGCTCATTCCATTGCGGGAAATGGAACATTATTCAGCCGTGCGGTCTTTTCTGGGTAGTCTTCACCCCTTTTGCTCCCAATGCCTCAAAACTTGCGCCATTTTCGAAAAGAGAGCTGGCCTCAATGGATAAAGTTTTACATTCCGCGGGTAACAGCGTTTGTTCTACGAGCCAGCGGTTCAGAGAATCATTTGATTCACTTCTGGAGCTGATGACAAGAACAGAACACGATGCGTCTAATATATTTACTGCGCCTCGCTCGCGTTCTTTAATCAGCGAGATATTTATTCTCGCAACTGAGCTCTTTTCGCGCCCTTCCACAGAAAAAAAGTTGCCTGCGCTCCTTCTGGAAGTGGATAAATTCATGAGGAAGCATCTCTCCCAAAATCTCAAAGTTGAAGATATAGCGGATGCTTTCGGGCTAAGCACGACATTTTTCAGCGAAGCTTTTAAAAAGGAAAGTGGGCAGACTCCAGCCGATTATTTCCGCAGAATGAAATGCGAAGAAGCCTGTCGTGTGCTGAGAAGCCGGAGATGCTCGGTTACAGAAACCGCATTCAGTCTAGGCTTTTCCTCAAGTCAATATTTTGCCGGAGTATTTAAAAAATATACGGGAATGACGCCGGGGTGCTATAAATCATTCAAAAAAGGCAACTGATGGGATAGCGAAAATAGCATCCAACACGCTCAAACATTGTCTCAAAATGCCGCTCGGGGAAAATTACGGGATGCCTGCGGGAAGCCGCGTAACGGCCCAGGCTGTCAAAGAGAAATGCAGCATAAGCGCGGAGTTCGAGAAGTCACAGGTGATGGCTGTTTACATATGGAGGCAATCACCGTTTACACTTGAGTGGATGTACAATGAAGTTACGCTCGAACCCGGCGCGGTGTGGCATACCGAAATAAACTACACATGTTCGCCAAAGGCTAAGGACGTTTGCACGCCCCGCCAATGTAAAGGAACTGCCCGGCAATATCTCTCAATAGATGGCTTTACCCCAGAATCCCCTCAGATTTTTTCCTGCGCATGGTAATGCGTATGGAGAAGTTCATGAGACTTTTCTCCCAGCGGTTTTTTCAGGAATTCCTCATATATCTTCTTTATGTCGGGGTTTTCATGTGATTTGCGCAGCTTCTTACCCTCATCTTCGCGGTAAAGAGCGCTGATTCTAGCATTTCTTACCTTATCATCGGTTAGCCTAGGCTGTCCGCCGCCTCCGATACATCCGCCCGGACAGCACATGACTTCGATAAAGTGATAAGTCGCTTCACCACTAATAATCTTTTCCATAAGTTTTTTAACATTGCTGAGGCCGTGAACGACCGCAACCTTGAGTTCCACGCCTTTCAGGAAATCCCAGTCAGGCACGGTGCTCTCGATTTTGACAGAAGCCTCTTTGACACCCTGAAGCCCGGCAATCGGAGTGACGTGGAGCTTCGGAAATGGAAAGTCTTTTCCAGTGACAATCTCATAAACTGTGCGCAGGGCCGCTTCCATGACACCGCCGGTGTTCCCGAAAATGTCAGCAGCGCCGGAGGATTGCCCCAGAGGGGAATCCATGACGCCGTCTTCCAGCTGGTCGAAGTCCAGTCCAGCTTGCCGGATCATTCTTCCTAGTTCACGAGTGGTCAGTACAATATCAACATCCTGATAACCGCTACTGTTCATTTCAGGTCGTTGCGCTTCATATTTTTTAGCGGTGCACGGCATTACCGATACGACCACCATGTCTTCCGGTTTTCTGCCTATCTTTTCGGCGTAGAAAGTTTTGGCTACCGCTCCGAACATCTGCTGAGGTGATTTACAGGTGGATATATTCGGCAGTATCTGCGGGAAAAAAGACTCAGCATAATTTATCCATCCCGGAGAGCAGCTGGTAAGCATCGGAAGGGCTACATTCTTATCCTTCTCGACCAATGCCTTTTTCAGGCGTGTCAGGAGTTCAGTGCCTTCCTCTATAATTGTGAGGTCAGCCGTGAAGTTAGTGTCGAAAACCGCGTCAAAACCGATTTTGCGCAGGGCCGTTACCATTTTGCCCGTTACGAGCGTGCCCGGCTCATAATCGAAACATTCGCCGAGGGCGGCGCGAATCGCGGGAGCCGTTTGTACGACAACAAATTTATTGGGATTGTCGATGGCTTTCCATACTTCATCTATCTGGTCTCTTTCCGAAATAGCACCGACCGGGCATACCGCCGCGCATTGTCCGCATTGCACGCAGGTTACCGAATCAAGTGTGCCATTGAACGCCGGCCCGATGTAGGTTTTAAAACCACGCCCCTGCGGGAAAATCGAACCGACTCCTTGTATAAGGTTACAGACCGTCACACAACGGCGGCAATTTATACATTTAGCGGAATCCCTGACTAGGGCAGGAGTACTTTCGTCAAGTATCCGGCGGGATTTTTCGCCCTGATAACGAATCAGCTTAATACCCATTTCCTGGGCAAGAGACTGTAATTCACAGTCTTCGTTGCGGTCACAGAGCTGACAGTCGCCTTCATGTTCGGAAAGCAGGAGCTCTACCACAAGTTTTCGCGCTTCGCGGGCCATCTTGCTGTTTGTATAGACCTTCATGCCCTCTTTAATAGGAGTCGAACAAGACGCGACAGGGTCTCGTATTCCTTCGACTTCAACTAGGCATACCCTGCATGCGCCGATGGGCTCAAAGTTCTGCATATAGCACAGGGTGGGAATGTTGATATTGATTTTCTTAGCCGCTTGAAGAATCGTTGTTCCCTCTTCGGCTTCCACCGTCATATTATTTATCGTCAATTTCGGCATTTTATTTTTTCCTCATGATAAAAGGTTCCTTGTCCTTATTGCGCAGGCGGCATTTTGCCGTAATCGCAGCGAAGACAACGTTTTGCCTGACGAACCGCTACCGCTTCACTCCATGGCAGTTCCACCTCGTCAAAATTATTTCTTCGGCGCTCGACAGCAATCAACGGCTGTTTTTCGCGCGGATAAGGTACTGGGTCGGCATCCGGGTCAAAAGATGTATCTGAAGCTTTATCCTGACGCCAGAAGGCGTGGCTTTCACCCGTCAGATAATCATCGATCCCGGCCGCGGCCTTTTCTCCGGCACTGACGGCTTCAATTACGGACCATGGCCCGGTGACGATATCGCCTCCGGCAAAAATCCATTTTTCCGAGGTTTGCCCTGTCAGCGGGTTTGCCTTGATATAATTGTTGGGATTAAGCTCAAGATCGATATCCTTGATATAGCTTTTGAGGGATGAAGCCTGACTGACCGCGGCAATAATCTGATCTGCCTCAATGACAAATTCATTTCCGCCTTGGTCATCCGCCTTCCGTCGGCCTGTTCTATCGAATTCGCCAAGACGCATTTGCCGGCATTTGACTCCTGTAGCTTTCCCATCTTTTCCCTCTATTTCAACGGGTGCCGTCAGCATTAGCATTTTCACGCCTTCGTTTTCGGCCTCTTCAACCTCTTCTTCATAAGCCGGCATCTGCTCCCGTGTCCGCCTGTAAATCAAGGTTACTTCTTCTGCTCCGAGCCGCAGCGCCGTTCTTGATGCGTCAACAGCGGCATTCCCGCCGCCTACGACGACGACTTTCTGTCCGACAGGTACGGAACCTTTGACGTTGTATTGTTTAAGGAATGTGAGTGCTTGTGTGACACCTTCCAATTCTTCACCCGGCAGTCCGAGCTTTATGGAGTCGGATGCTCCTACGGCAATGAATATGGCGTCATAGCCTTCTTCTTTAAGCTGATCAATTGTAAAGTCACTTCCCAGTTTTTTTCCTGTTTCAATATCCACGCCCAAACGTTCAATCATACGGATTTCGCGGGCTAGGATTTCACGTGGCAGACGGTAAGCCGGGATAGCCTGTACTAACATACCTCCGGGTCGGGATTCGGCTTCGAAAACTTTCGGTTTGTATCCCATTCGGGCTAGAAAAAATGCGCATGACAGACCGGATGGACCGGCACCGATAATTGCTATTTTCCGTTTTGCATTTTCAGCATTTTCACGAACTTCAGGCACCTGTACCGTAACTTCCTGATCGACCATGAAGCGTTTTATTCCACGGATTGAAAGGGGCTCGTCGAGTGAAGCCCGGCGGCAACGGCTTTCGCAGGTATGATAGCATACACGTGCACAGGCGGCTGCGAAAGGGTTTCTTTCGCGATGCAGACGCAATGCTTCGGCATAACGTTTTTCAGCAACCAGCGAAACGAAGCCGGGTACATCCACTCCGGCAGGGCAGGCGCTCTGGCAAGGCGCCCTGACCAGCCCGGCGCAAACACCGACCGAACAGCGTTTTTCCCTGATATGCTCTTCATATTCATCTCTGAAGTAGCGCAAGGTGGAAAGGACAGGATTTGCTGCGGTTTTGCAGAGGCCGCATAAGGCGGTTTTCTTGAGCATTTCCCCGAGCGAGACTAGCTTGTCAAGGTCCTCATCCTCACCTTTTCCCGCACATATTCTTTCCAGTATTTCAAGCAGACGCTTGGTTCCTATTCTGCCGGGGGCGCATTTGCCGCAGGCCTCGTCCTGAGTGAACTCAAGGAAGAAACGGGCGACATCGACCATACAGGTATTGTCGTCCATGACGACCAGACCCCCGGAGCCCATAATAGCACCGAGTTCCATCAATGTTTCATAATCGACGGGAACGCTCAAATGCTGTTTCGGGATGCATCCGCCTGAAGGTCCGCCGATTTGAGCGGATTTATATTCTTTACCACTCGGAATGCCGCCGCCGATGTCGTAAATGATCTCGCCGATGCTTGTTCCGATGGGGACTTCAATCAACCCGATATTATTAAGATTACCGGTCAATGCAAAGATTTTCGTGCCCGGAGATTTCTCGGTGCCAACTTTTCTGAATTCCGCTGCGCCGTCGTTGATTATCATGGGAATATTACCAAAAGTTTCAACATTGTTGAGAACTGTGGGCATTCCCCATAACCCTTTGTCTGTCGGGAAGGGCGGTCTCGGCGAGGGCTCCCCGCGCTTGCCTTCAATTGAGTGCAGCAGGGCTGTCTCCTCTCCGCAGACGAACGCGCCCGAGCCTTGGGCAACGAAAATATCAAAGCAGAAATCTGTGCCCAGAATGTTTTTCCCAAGCAGACCGCGTTCACGACAGGCTTGAATGGCTATTTCTAGGCGTTTTAACGCCAGCGGGTACTCCGCGCGACAATAAATGTAACCGGTATCGGCTCCGATAGCTCTTGCACCAATCATTATTCCTTCAAGTATCGCATGGGGATCCGATTCTATGAGACTGCGGTCCATGAAGGCACCTGGGTCACCTTCGTCCGCATTGCAGACAATGTACTTCCGGTCGCCCTTAGACTTTGAACAGAACTCCCATTTCAGTCCGGTGGAGAACCCGGCCCCGCCTCTGCCTCTCAGTCCAGATGCCTTGACTTCCGCAATGATGTCCTGAGTTTTCATTGAAAGGGCTTTTGACAGGGCGGCATAACCGCCGGTGCCTATATATTCATCTATGCTCTCGGCGGCGATTCTGCCTTTGTTTTTGAGGACTTTGAGTTTTTGTTTTGCGAAAAAAGGTATTTCGCGATAAAAAGGAATTGGCGAACCGGTACCGTTATTGCGGTACATCAGGCGCTCTACTGGGACTTCTTTAATGATGTGGCTTTCGATAATTTCCGCGGCATCATCAGGAGATACCTTCTGATAAAAATATCCTCCGGGATAGATTACCACAATCGGTCCGGCGGCACAGAATCCGTTACAGCCCGTTTCCAGCAGTTCCGCACGGTCCCTCTCAAAGGAAACATCTCCATGCTTTTCACAGGCGTTCTCTTTTACCTTGACCTTTTTCTGAAGCCCGTGCTTTTCTATTTCATCCAGCAGAGCCTGTTTCAGTTTAAGGGCACCCGATGAGATACAACTGGTACCCATGCATAGCATTATATCAAAAATTTTTTCATCGCGAATCTTTTTGCCATCCCAGTCGCGCAATGCCATGCGGGAGGCCATTTCTTCCCTGATATGTTTGATATCCTGAGCGTTTTTTATGACTTTGTTGTTATTGCTCATCCCCAGTTCCTCCCCTATATGCTCCCAGTATTTCATTAACTTTGGAGGGTTTTACTCGACGGTGGACATTTTCATTGACCAGAATAACCGGAGCCAGGCCGCAAGCGCCGAAGCAGCGTCCGACTTCCAGAGAAAACAAGCGGTCCTGAGTTGTTTCGCCCACATCTATTTTTAAATCTTTTTTGACAGCGTCAAGAATTTCCTTCCCTCCGCGAACGTAGCAGGCTGTCCCGAGGCAAACTCGGATTAGGTACTTTCCCCTGGGATGTGTAGAGAAGAAAGAATAGAAACTTACCACTCCCGCGACTTCGCTATATGGCTTGTCGAGCTTTGTGCTGACATACTTCAGCACCTTTTCGGGAAGATACCCGAATATCGCCTGTGCATATTGCAGGATCGGAATTAATCCGCCTGGCCTATCTTTGTATTCGAGCAGGAATTTGTCCAGGCGTTCGAAAAGTTCACCCTCGGAAACATTTTCATTGCATGCGCACGTTGCTTCTTTCATCCATTCTTCCCTTTCTCAATATTTCAGACTTAATATAAGGCTGACGAATTTGTGTCGTCCAAAGAATTCTAATCTATTGAAGCAATTTCAAATTTCGATTGCTCTAAATAAGATTTTTTTCTCGACACCCTGTAAAGCTATAATAACATAACTATTTTTGCAAATGAGGAAAAGTAATAATCCGAAAAGACTTTTGATATGATGGAGCCAATACTTTTGAAATTGGCTCAATAATTTAAAAAGCAAAGAAAAAGATTCCGGTTATGTTCCGGTTATTCGCTGTAAAACGGAATAAAATAGACTATCACGGCAAAATCAAAAAGAGCTTTCAAAAAGGACTTTGTTCCATTTTTTTGAGGCTAAAAAGTTGGTACCGGAGGAGGGACTTGAACCCTCACTCCCTTGCGGGAACCAGATTTTGAGTCTGGCGCGTCTGCCATTTCGCCACTCCGGCCTGTGTGGACGGCTCTAATTATAGCGTAAGATAGCGAAAAATCAACTTCTATGCCTTGAAGCTCTGCAATATTGTCTTAATTTAGAGGATTCAAGAAGGAAGAATGCCATGAATGGATTTTTTAAGACAGTTCCGTTGATGCTGATTGTCATTGGTACGGGTTGTAACAGCTTGCCGGAAGGGCAGCCGCCGGAAGGCACGATAGTGGAACAGTATAATCAACCAGAGCGTTATTCTCCTAAACAGGCTGTCAACCAAATGCTTACATCAATAACAACCAGATGTGAGCCCGTGATATTGGCTGGGGCATATGTGCTTACGGTCAAGAAAGATTTCAAGGCGGAGAGGAATGAAGAGAACCGTCTTCCCGATCAGTTGGCCGCCGAGCTTGTAAAGATGAAGTCGATAAGGACAATGAACCTTTTTCCCGACGCAAAATATGACTGGGTGCTTAAGAGTACGATAACTCATGGGGACTCAGGCGTGAGCGGATTAGGGGAGCTTGTATGGGAAATGAAGTTTATATCACATTTAGACGGCAAGGTTTACTGGCAGGAAAAGCTTATTGTTCAGGAAAAGTCAATGAAGGACAGCAGGGGAAAGAATGAAACTCATATCGTGGAACGTAAACGGGATAAGGGCGGCGCTGAAAAAAAACTTCCTTGAATGGTTGATAGACGAGTCACCCGACATATTATGTGTGCAGGAGACGAAGGTTCATGACGGGCTGGTTCCGTCTGAGCTTGAGACCGTACTCGGATACCATGTTTCCTGGTGTGGCGGCGAGCGCAAGGGGTATAGCGGAGTGGCGTGTTTTTCAAAGAAGGCCCCGCTCAATGTAAAATACGGATTTGGAAAACAAAAGCGTTTTGACTCTGAAGGGCGCATCCTGGAGCTGGAATTCAAAGATTTTACATTATTCAATATCTACTTTCCGAACGGGCAGAAAGATGATGTGCGTCTTCATTACAAGCTTGATTTTTACGATGCTGCGCTGGAATACTTTGAGGAACTGAGAGCGGCTGGGAAGGAACTAATCATCTGTGGGGACTACAATACGGCACACAATGAAATAGATCTGGCACGACCGAAGGACAATGAAAAAGTGTCGGGCTTTCTGCGGATAGAGCGCGATTGGATGGACAAGATAGAGAAGTTCGGCTACATAGATACCTTCAGGAAAAAGCATCCCGATACGGTGAAGTATTCGTGGTGGAGTCTGAGAACAGCCGCGCGTGAAAGAAACGTAGGCTGGCGGCTGGATTATTTTTATATCACGCCGGGTCTTCTCGGGAAGATGGACGATGCCGGAATAATGAATGAAATTACTGGCTCTGATCACTGTCCTGTGTATGTTAATCTTTGCGCAATCTAAGGGTAATACCAATTTGCTCATGATGGCCGGAGCATGACTTAAAAAGCGAACTACTCTCTATTCTGTAAATACTTGATAATTGGATATATAGCAGGGGTGAAATTTTGCAAAAAAAATACACAATCATCCCATAAAAATGTGAGGATTTGACAAAAAGGCGGATTCACAGCACCTTTATTTTCACTAAAAGATAAAGGAGGTTCCATGAATCCGTTGAAGAATACCTTAATTCATGACCAAAGGCCGCTATTATCCCGGTCTGCCGCGACCATTTGCGAACTTTACCGGGCAAGATGGGGCGTGGAGGTGTTTTTCAAGGAAATCAAACAGACCCTGCAGCTTGCCGATTTTATGGGCTGCAACGAAAACGCGGTACGATGGCAAGTATGGATTGCACTTCTGGTCTATCTGCTGCTGCGTTTTGTGGCGTGGCACAACAAATGGAAGCATTCGTTCAGCAGACTCTTCACCTTGATCCGCGGCGTCATCTGGAACTACTTTGATCTCGCCAGCATACTGGCTTGCTGCGAAAATGTCACATCTGCCAAAAGAGGAGAGCGGAAAACTCTTTCCACACGCTCAACTTTTTCCTAAAAATGGCATTTTTAGGAAATTACGGGATGGCTGTGATTTTTATGTGGAATTAGACGAAAAGGAAGCCGACAGTACGCAAGTATTGTGGGGTAATGGGGTTTCCGATAAGCTAAAAGGACTTCCAAAGGGCACTGTAATAAAATTCGATATATTCTTACTTCAGCAGGATTATGCAATCGGCATTCCTGTAAAAAACACGTTATAATGTTTGGGTTACAGTGCCTGCCCTTGGACTGTCAGATAGAACAAGGTTTCTATATGTTTGGGGCAAAGGCGTATATCTCAACCGCGCGCCGTGGGAGGATAAATCCGTTCCCGAAAGCCGCTACGTCGGATTCAACGGGAAAAGCTACGATGGCGATTGATTTGTTAGCTGGACTTTACTTTTTTGCCGGCAAGTGAGGCGGCAGCGAAGATCGTGACGAAGGACGCTATCAGGCACGCGAACGCTATGATGGCTGATTTTATTCCATCGAGATCGGTCGCAAGCGCAGCCATCAAGTAGTTGCGGCCAAGCTTATTCGTTACGTCGATCTTCTTTATGGAGAGCTTGTCGGCCTTGTCTATTCCGCAAAGCAAATATCCATATTTTTGTGTGTTTCCCCGCATTTTCTGTCCAGACGGCGGCGCGATATAAAGTGGGATTCCGGCAAAGGCCCCTTCGTTATATTCATGTATATGGCCTGCGATGATGCAGGTTATTTTGTATTTCGTGAGAATAGCTTGCAGTTCGTTGATATCTCCTTCCATTGCGTATTTTTCATTTGGTCTGGGATCAACTGGTGGCACGTGCATGAGAACGACGCAGTTCTTAAAGCCGTTTCTCAGGCGGGCCAGTGTCCCCTCGAGCCATATCTGCTGTTCTTTTCCGAATCGTCCGTCCGCCGTATTCAGTATCACAAAGAGGGTACTGCCGTAGCTGAAATAGTAGTTCATCTGACCGAAGGCACGCTTGTAGTAAAGAGAACTTGTTCTTCCGCTTTTTGTTATGTCGTGATTACCAGGCACCGCATAGAACGGAATATCGCCGAGCCTGGCGTCAAGGAACTGGAGTAGATATTCGAAATGGTTGATGGATAGAGCTCTTGCCTGGTCGCCAAGGTGAAAAATAAACTTGATATCTTTTGTCTTTATTTCTTTCAGGATCAAATCGAGCGGTTCATCCCTCATTCCTGAGTCAGATATCACTGCAAATGAAAAACTGTCAGGTCCTTTGATGAATTCGCCCGCAGGTGGGAGACGGTTTTCGTTCTGCGCGGTGAAATATATGCTTAGTCCGATTGCCGCCCATGCGGAAAATAAAAGACCTGCCGCGAATAGAAGAAGGGCGAATGCTTTAAGTATTTTTATCATTATTTACCTTTTGTTCAACGGCACTATATGCTCTTTTTCCCCTTATTTCCAGTCAGGGATGTGGGCTTATTCCCAAAAAGAAATCATGAAATATTTGTTTTTATAATAGAGGGGATTTATATTCCATATTCGTTGCTGTAGGCGTAAAACTTTATTAGTGAGCCGCAGCGCGGTCTATGTAAAAGGAGAATTATGCCGAAAGATAATAAGATATTTATATACGATACGACGTTGAGGGACGGCTCACAGGCCGAGGGTATCTCATTTTCTAAGACCGATAAGATAAGGATAGCCCAGAAGCTGGATGCATTCGGGGTTGCTTATATAGAGGGCGGCTGGCCCGGTTCAAACCCGAAAGATATGGCTTTTTTTGAGGCCATAAAGAAGCTAAAGTTTAAAAATTCTAAAATAGCCGCGTTCGGTAGTACGCGCCGGGCGAAAAGTCCCGTTGAGAATGACGCAAATATACAGAAGCTTCTGGAAGCGGAAGTTCCCGTCACTACGGTTTTCGGGAAGGCATGGCTGCTTCATGTGAATGAGGCGCTTCGTATAACTCCTGACAAGAACCTGGAGCTTATAGCCGATTCCTGCGCATACCTCAAAGACAATGGGCGCGAGGTTATTTTTGATGCGGAGCATTTTTTCGATGGCTACAAGGACAACTCGAAGTATGCCATAGACTCTATTTTAAGCGCGGCAAACGCGGGTGCCTCGACAATAGTCCTCTGCGATACCAACGGCGGTTCGCTTTGTAGTGAGGTATCCCTGATATGCGATGCGGTGCGGAAGGCCCTTCCTGATAATGTAAGACTGGGGATACATTGCCATAACGACGGAGGGGTTGCCGTCGCGAACTCGCTTCTAGTCATCGAGCAGGGGGTAAGGCATATCCAAGGCACAATAAATGGAATAGGAGAGCGTTGCGGCAACGCGGACCTTTGTTCAATAATCCCGTCTATAGAACTCAAGATGGGCTACCATTGCCTGCCTGCAGACCAGTTGCGAAATCTCAGAGAGGTCAGCTTTTTCGTTGATGACCTGGCAAATATAAGGCATAATCCGCGGCTTCCTTATGTAGGTGAAAGCGCGTTTGCCCATAAAGGCGGGATACATGTAAACGCAGTGATGAAGAATCCTGCCACTTACGAGCATACGGAGCCGGAGTCGGTTGGCAATAAAAGACGCATTCTCGTATCAGACCTTTCAGGTAAGGATAATGTGATATCGAAGCTTGCGGAGCAGTGCATAAGGCCGGGACTTGACGATGAAAGCGTCAGGAAAATACTTGCAGAGCTGAAGCGCAAGGAGAACTTGGGTTATGAATACGAGGCGGCGGAGGCGTCGTTTGCGTTAATGTCGAAGAAAGTTCTCAATGAACACGACCCGTTTTTTGAGTTGAACGGCTTCAGGGTTATCGTAGAGAAACGAGGACATAATGAGCCTTGCATATCCGAGGCGACGGTAAAGTTAAGCGTAAAAGGAAAGCAGGAGGTTACCGCCGCGGAGGGTGATGGCCCGGTGAACGCGTTGGATAGAGCCCTTCGGAAAGCCCTAAGGCGTTTTTATCCTGAGATTACGGACATTCAGCTTAAAGACTATAAGGTGAGGATACTTGATGGTGATGATGGTACTGCCGCGAAGACAAGGGTGCTTATGGAGTCCGGGAGCGGAGACAAGACGTGGGGAACAGTTGGGGTGAGCGAGAATATTATTGAAGCGTCATGGGAGGCAATGCTGGACTCAATAGAATATATACTTTACGAGAGACTTGCAGAAAAGAAATAAAAAAGGGTCGAACATGAAAAAAACGCTTTTCCTTCTGACTCTTACACTTTTTATCTTTTGCGCATTTCCTGCGCCGGAAGCGAAAGCTTTCGATCCGGCGACGATGTCAATGGCGACAGGTTTAGCTATGACCCTCTTCCAGAAAGCAAGTCCCTACCTAATAAGGGGTCTTGCGAACTTCGGAAAAGGCTGCGTGAAGGTGGGAAAAGACATGGTGGACATATTCAGGTTACCGCTCGGGATGGGGCAGGTGATGTTCATGACACCCTTCGGTTATTTCAATAAGGGGGTGAGAAACCTAGTGCTGGGAGGGGTGGCCCCTTTCAAGCTATGCGTGCACACCTTGCTGCTGCCGGTGGTGCTATTCGTCAACGTGAATATATAGCGGCTTTTTACAGAAGAATACTATTAAAAATTCGATATTTTCCTGTTAGGTGTTCTTATGATCCGCAGGTGTTAAGTAGAGTCCGGAGGCGGCAATGCTCGATTCAATATAATATGTACTGTATGAAAGACTTACAGAGAAGAAATAAAATCAATTAAGCAAAGGTCTGTGTAATGAAAAAGACGCTTTTCCTCGGAGTTCTTACTATCTTCATTTTCTTTGCCTTCCCCGCACCGGAAGCGAAGGCTTTTGATCCTGTTACTATTTCTCTGTTGGCTCCCATTGCCATCAAGGCCGCTCAGATAGCGGCTCCCTATATCATAAGGGGTTTAAAGAATTTTGGAAAGGGCTGCATCAAAGTAGGAAAGGATATGATTGACTTTTTCAGGCTTCCGCTGGGATTGGGACAGGTTCTTTTTCTTGCCCCTTTCGGTTATTTCAACAGCGGAGTCAGGAATCTTGTACTGGGAGGGGTGGCCCCATTAAAATTGTGCATACACACACTAATTCTACCCTTGCTTCTATTCGGCGCGAATATAAATATATAGCGTTTTTGAGGGGGGATGTATTTGCTATTATGTTGAATAGAAAAAAAAACAGGCAACGCAGAATAATAGCCAAGGCATTGCGCGGCTGGTACGGCCCTGAATTCGCGGAAAAGGAAATGTCAGCTTACCCCGGGGACGGTGTCAAGCTTTCAAGTATTGTAGACGGTCTCCTTTCTAAAATGTTTTCAGGCGATGAACTTGTCCTGATGGAGCTTAAGGAAAAGTGGACTGAGATTGCCGGCGTTCAAATTGCTGGAATTTCTAGGCCCGTTTCAATAAGAGACAATCTTCTTTGTGTGGAAGTCGACCATAGTCTTTGGCTTAGAGAACTTATGGGGCCGACAAAAGGCCTTTTGATTAAGAATATCAATGATTTCTGCGGAGCTGAGACTTGCCGCGAAATAAGGTTTGTACCGGTCGGGAGATATTCGCGGACTGATTCTACCAAGAAGGAGGGAGAAGGGGAGGAATGAAGGCGGTCTGCAACATTGTTCTTGAGTATAAAAGAGGCCTCATCTGGACCCCCGTACGAACCAAGCCGAAGCGTGAAAAGAAACTTGCGGGGTATTGCGCGGCTCATGATGTGGACTTTTATCTTCCGTTCAAGAGGAGCATACATCGTTATGCGCGGCGAAGCGTAGAATTTTTACTGCCTATGTTTCCGGGTTATGTATTCTGTTGCCTCAACGAGGAAAAATACCAGCTTGTTTTGCGCTCTAACTGCGTTGTGTACCGGATAAATATTCTTGAGGCGGATGAGAAGCTGCTTTTGAGGGAGCTTGACGCGGTGCGCTCTCTGGAGAAGATTTCAGCAAGCCGTGATGTCATCGTCAAACCCGAGATCGCAGAGGGTGTAAGGGTCTGCATTACGAATGGTCCAATGGCTGGGCAGGAAGGGATTATAGAACGACGCCGGGGAAAAGCCTTGGTCACGGTAAATATTGACATACTGGGCCAATCCGTGAGTACTGAGCTGGATATCGAAGACCTTAGCGTCGATTGATTTTTACCGTGTAAAGGCTAATCGGCAAATATAAGAAAAGTACATATAAAGATTTGATATTTTCCTATGGAGTGTTCTCTTACTTTCTTCTAAACTTTCAATAGGATTTTTACGGCTTTGAAATGAATGATTCGGTAAAGTTCAGATGCCAGAAATGCGGGATTAAAATAGAAGCCGACGGCACTTACAAAGGCAGTGTCGCCGAGTGTCCTGTGTGCGGAAATATTACCATGATTCCGGAACAGGGAGTATCCGCAGGTATGCTCATTGATGATTTTGAGCTGCAGGCTCCGCTCGGAAGCGGGATTCTCGGCGAGGTCTGGCTTGCGAATCAGATATCCATGAAAAGGCCGGTGGCAATAAAAATCATATCACCGGCGATAGCCGTAAACCCGAGGGCGATGGCTCTCTTTATCGAAGATGTGAAGAACGTCGGAAAACTCAGCCATCCAAGCATTGCCCCCGCAATAAAGGCGGGAAGTAAGGGCGAAATATACTACTTGGCCTACGAGTATATAAAAGGGAAAAGCCTGGCCGAAATCATGGCCGAAGGCAAGCTCATCGAAGAATCCGAGATATTGAAGTATGCCGAACGCATAGCCGAAGCCCTCATGTACGCATGGAATAAATACAAGATACTGCACCGCGACCTTAGCCCGGACCATATCATTATTGACAGTCACGGACGCCCGATGATAATAGATATGGGCATATCTAAAGCGATAGCCGAGGATACGACAGTCACTCGCACCGGACTTATCATGGGCTCTCCGCCATTCATGAGCCCTGAACTGGTAAAAGGGAAAAAGGACATCGACAGCAGGGCCGACATATTTGCCCTTGGCGCCATCATATACAGTATGTCGACAGGGGTTTCTCCTTATGTGAATGTTCCGCCTGCAAGACTTTTTATGATGCAGTTGAAGGAACCGTTCCCAAAGGTCAGGGACAAGAATCCGAAAGCCTCCGAACGCCTGGCACGGCTCGTGGAGATAATGACCGCTACTAGAAGAACTTACAGGCAGCATAGCTGGGAGGATGTGATATTAGATATACACCAGGTAATGGAGGGAAAGATGCCGGAGACCCCTCAGCCGCCGCTTCCTTCAAACAATCAGACCGACAAATTGGGTTCTATGCCCAGAATTAAACGCGCCGTCTATCCGAAGCGTGCCAGACTTGAAAAAGACAACAAAGCCAGGCTTCTGGAGATATACAGCAAATCGCATAAAGGAAAGAGCCCATTCTATCTTATCATATTGATATTCATTATCTTATCTATAGCAGGGGCGTTCCTCTTTTTCCATTACAAGACCTATGGCGAGGAAAATCAGCGGGTTGAGAGAGAGTATCGCGTCATGGAAAAGCTCCTTGATCTAAGTGCCAAAAGAAAGAAAAAGCTCCTTGATGAAAAAGGCAATGTAAGTACTTTTGAGGCGAGGAAGGCATTCGAGTCATCATTAACAAAAGCCGCATCAATCGTAAAGAAAGACGGCTCTTATGGCAAAGCCATCGCCCTTCTGGAGAAGGCGCGAGTGGAGCAGGCACTCTGCCCAGACGGGGCGGGAATCGGATACACGGCTGGAATAGATAAAGAGATTCTTAGACTCAAGTATGAAAGAGATAAGATGATTGATAATGTTGTCCAGTCGTTGGATAAGACTGCTGAAAAGCTTGACGCACAGGGTAAATATGCCGAGGCCGCTGCGGTCTTCGATAAATATGCCGGGCCAGTCGCGCTAGAGTCGGCAGGCATCCGTTCCGTTCATGCAATGAAATACAAGGTCAAGGAGCGGGTCCACAGGAAATTCGAAGCGTTGAATAAAACCTCCGCCCAGTTGCCCGCGGCTAATCCTGACAATGAAAAACTCCTGCGTTCGGCGGCGATAAATCTTTTTGACGGAGGCCTTGACGAAGCCATCGACGCCCTTAAAAAGGTGAAGGGGCAGGATGTCGGCAATTTAATAAGGGCCGTCGAGAATATACGAAACAGGAACGATATTATCGTAAAAAGCTTTGCTGATGACAAAGATAAAAAAATATTTCTTCTTGTGAACGGAGAGACTAAGGAGCTTACGGTCAAGGATGTCAAGGAGGAGAGGCTTTTTCTTGAAGAAGAAATCGAAAGTGGCGTAAAGCTTGTCTTCCCCGTTCCGTTTAAAGACATAAGTACTGACGAGAAGATATCCAGGATTTCCAAGCATGACGCGCTGTCCGGTGAACTTTACAAGGGGATAATAGATGCCATGCGAAATAACTATGGCGAGGCCTCTATATCTTTTTCAGGCATGGGGCCGCTTGCCCCCTTTCTCCATGAAGTCATTAATTCCCAAAGGGTTAAATACAATAGCTCCAAAGAGCCTTGATAAAAAAGGAGGGAGCTGACATGTTGAATGCTTTTAAGAGACATTTTCCGGCAGTCATGCTATGTATTATTGTTACATTTCTGACGGCATGGATACTCATTCCGTTTCTTATCAGAAAAACGGCACCGGGACTGCTGAGAAAATATTTCGAAACAAAGAATCTTTCTATGGAGTTAAGAAAGATATCTTTCTGCAAGCTTGATGTCGCGGCATTTTCTCTTGGACCCGAGAAATCCCCGTTCCTTTCCGCTGAGTCTCTGAGGCTTGACATTTCGCTTCCGGATATTGTGTCGGGAAAGTTCAAGAAGCTCTCACTCGGTGGCGGTGTTTTCCGATTTTCGTTCAGGGACGGTAGATTTTTCATTCCCGGATTTGCTGAAACTTTCAGAAAAAGTTTGGATAAAAGTTCTTCTTCCGCGGCAGTCGCCAAACCGGAAATTGGTGTAAAGTGCCCGGGGCATATCGAGCTAAGGAATTTTATTCTGGAGCTGGATATAGAAGGGCGGACTATCAGGGTTCCCGTTGATGCCGATCTCAGGCCTGACGGCGGATCGTGGGCTTTTATGTTTTCTATGAGGCCTTTTGAAAAGGGGAGTGGAATAAGAGGGGAAGGGGTTCTAGTCTATGGGCCTGATTTGATTTCCATATCGTTAACGTCTTTAAGCTGTGATTTTTCAGGTTCTGAGTTCTTTCCGCTGCCGTCAAAGCTAAACGGCTTGAAGTTATCCGGAATTTTTTCAGCATCAGGCTCCCTTTCGTTTTCATTGGGGCCAGAGCGCCGCGTATCATGTGATATGAAGGCCGAATGGAAAAACGCGTCAGCTTCTTATTCCGGCGTTGAGTTGAAGATGTTTCCGAAGAATGACAAAATTACTCTTCGCTTAGCCGGGAGCGGAAAGTCATTTAGTTCCAGGCTTGAGGGCATTTCCCTGGCATCGGGGCCTTTGAGCGCTGACATAAAATCGCTCAGTGTTATTTCCCAGGAAAAAGATGGATGCGTCGCGTTGTCAGTTCCCGAATTTCCTCTAATACTTTCATCTGGAACTTCAAAGCTTTTCGATGGGGTTCATGAGTTTAAATTTTCCGGCAGAGGCAGTTTTTTCTCGAAGGGCGGAAAGTGGGATTTTGCGTCATGGCTCAAAGTTGAAAATTTATCGTTAAACATCGGCGGACTGAAATGTTCCATGAAATCACCTGTCCTGAGCATCGCGGTTTCCGACGGGACCAAGGCGGGGCTTGAATTTGAGAGCGGACCGCTGAAGATGCCGGGGGCAGTCACCGTTTCTTCAATCAAGGCTAAATTTCCGCTTTTTTCGGAGGGTAGCGCCGGTTTGCTGACAACGGGGCAGGTTTCCTTTTCGGGTAAGGAGTTTGGCCGTTTAGCCATTTCGATGGAAAAGGCCGGATATGAGCTTCTTTTCAAGGGCAGGGTGACTGATTCGCGCTTTCCGGGGCTTGAGTCTTCCTTCGCGGGAAAGAGTGTCCTTTTTGGAGGAAAAGGCGATACGCGGGTTGATTACGTAGTTAACTTAAAAGATATTTCGGTTTTGAAGCCGGGAGACTTTTATAAACCCTGTGATGGCTACGAGTTGAAAGGCTCTCTGGCCTGCAAAGGAACTTTTGTATTCAAACCGGGTTTTGGAATGACAGCGCCCTTCAGTGCAAATATCGATGGAATGCGGATTGAGAATAAAGAGAAAAAGCTTCTTGCGGAAGGGATTAAGGTTATTTTCTTTGTGCCTGACCTTATTTACATGAATGGGGCAGGGCGGCAGAGGATAAACTTTGAAAGAATAGAGTTGGGAAACGTCAGGTTGGGTCCGGGGATAATCCTTTTCCGTATGGAACCGCAGCACGCATGTTTTATAGAAAAATTCGAGGCGAAGTGTTCAGATGGCAGTATCGCTCTCCACGCGTTGAAGATAATACCCGGCATTCCTGATTATCGTACTGTTCTTTTCTGTGACAGGCTAAAATTTTCAAGCGTACTGGAGCAGTTCGGCTTATTGAACGGCGCAGAAGGCAAAGGTACCGTGAGCGGTCGTATTCCGCTTGTTTATTTTAATGGTACTCTTTCGGTTGAGGATGGCTTCCTTTTTTCATCTCCCGGCGATGGCGGAAGGATAAGGCTTTCCAGTCCAGACATGCTTTCACCCGAGACTGTCGGCGTCGATATTGCAAATTCCGTGCAGCTTAGTCATATAGCGATGGCCAGAGAGGCGCTTACAAGCTTTGATTATCAGTGGGCCAAGCTTAATATTAGGAGCGAGGGCGACGTGCTTCTCCTCATGCTTGCAATGTACGGAAAACCTGCGAAACCCCTCCTTTTCGCGTATAAAGAGGAGCTTGGCGGATATGTGAAGGTGAAAACAGAGGAAGAAGGCGCTATATTTAAGGAGATGATGCTTGAACTGAACTTCAGGCTGCCTGTTAACAAGATGATAGGTTATGGAAGCGGAATCTGGAGAATGTTTGACGAATTCAATAAATTAAAGTCAGGAGCAGTTAAATGAAAATCTGGAAAGCGATGACCGTCGTTGGCATGTTACCGGTGCTGTCCATTTGCACGGGCTGTTATACTTCGCACAAAATCGAAAGCACTCACGAAATAAAACCTATTCACATAACGTTGGATGTGAATGTTAAGATTGATAGAGCCCTTGACGATTTCTTCGATGATCTTGATAAAAAAAATGTGTCCATGCCGACGCCCGCTCTGCCGATGCCCGCGCCGGTCAAGAAGGTCGATGACCCCATTCCTGGCGAGGCTGCTCCCGATACCAAGCTGCCTGATGCGTCTAAAACCGAAAATACAGTAAAATCAAATTGAAGAGGAGGAACTCAAAATGCGGAACTTTATAACAAAAACAGTATCAACCTTTTTCGGTGTTTTCTTCATAACTGCCCTTTTCATAAGCAGTGCGGCGGCTGACAGCTCCTCCGAAATCAAGGCAAGAATGGACAAGCGCCTTTCTCAGATTAAAGTCCTTAAGGTAAAGGGCGTAGTCGGCGAGAACAATAAAGGATTCCTCGAATTTGTAGGAGGCTCCAAGGACGGCGCTGACATAGTCGAAGCCGAAAACTCCGACAGGGCAAAAATTTACGCGGCGATTGCCAAGAAGCAGGCTACCAGTGCGGAACTCGTCGGAAAACACAGGGCCGCAAAACTTGCCACCCTCGCCGTTCGCGGAGAGTGGATACAGGACTCTTCCGGCAAATGGATGAAGAAATAAAGAGGCGGTACCCATAATGTCACTCATAAGCTCAGAACTGAAAAAAATCCTTGTATGTCCGCTGGACAAGGGTACTCTCGAAGAAAATACAGCGTCAAAATCATTGAGCTGTTCCGTGTGCGGTAAAATGTATCCGGTGAAAGACTCCATCCCGATAATGTTGCCGGAGCAGAAAGGCGATTCCAATGCCGGTAACTTAAAAAAATCAGGAGGCCCTAATGGAAGGGGAAGATAAGACCGATGCCGCCCCTCAGGAAAAGAAGGAGAAGAGAACTTCTCTTCTCCGCATTCTGCAAAGACATGAAAAAGTGAAGTTAAAAGGTTTGAGGCAGAGTGCGTCAAACCCGTATATGAACATCCTCAATCAACATCAGGAGCACAGATTTCGTGTCTTTAAGATAATTTTTGTGGTCTTTATCTTAATGCTCATGGCAGGCGGCTCAAGCTTCCTCTTCCATCAGTGGAAAATAAAAAAAGAGCGCGAAGATTTTCTCAATACTATCAAAAATAGAATCCTCGAAATAGATGAGAGTATAAGGAATTCACCCACCGTCTACAGAAAGGATTCCGCCGCGGTCGAAGGAGCGGCTCTCTCTGAAAGGGCTGCGCTGCTCGATATCGGAAACGCACGCGCGTGGGTACAGAAAAATGCCGAATACCTCGGAATGCTGGGAAATTATAAACCTTCTATCGAAAGCGGCAAGGCCGAGAGCTTTATAAACGCGTCAGTCCTCGCTGATATGATAAGCATTCCTGCCGGTCAGTTTTACATGGGAAAGCGCTCCGGCGAGAGCGGGCTTGACAGCGAGCTTCCGCGCCATTCCGTTCTCATATCACGTGAATTCTGGATAGCTAAACATGAAATAACAAATGCCCAGTTCCGGCGCTTCTTTCCGTTCCACCGCTCAGGTTCCTGGAACTCATATACACTCGATAAGCAATCACAGCCCGTCGTAAATATAAACTGGCATGTCGCAATGACGTTCTGCAAAATGATAACCGAAAGAGAGAGCGCCGCGGGCCGCCTACCTTCCAGATATGAGTATCGCCTTCCAACAGAGGCCGAATGGGAATACGCCTGCCGTTCAGGAACGGATTCCGCCTACTACTGGGGACAGGATTTCGGCGCGACAGGAGCTAAATACGCCAACGTTATCGATTTGCAATCCATAAGAATGGGAATATTCAAGGTAAGGGCCGAACGGGATATGGCTCCCGACGACGGTTTTAGGGTGAGTGCCCCTGTCGGGTCTTTCCTTCCCAACGCGTTCGGTCTTTATGACATCTCCGGAAATGTTTCCGAGTGGTGCTACGACTGGTATAATCCGAGGGCCTATAGAGAACTTGCTGAAGTCGATCCCGTCCAGACTAAACCGATTGAAGCCCAACTGCGAAAGCCGATGCCCTTTGACGCCGGATATTTTTTCATGAATACCCCATGCAAAGTCATCAGAGGCGGCAATTACGGAAACGTACCGACCAGCGCAAGATGTGCGGCAAGGGATTATTTCGAGCCCAATACAAACGATACCGGAATCGGCTTCCGCATAGTCCTCGCCCCCATTATCCGCCCCGCGAAAGACTGACATCGTGGACTGCTATGAGATACTCGGAGTCGACCGCACATCTGACTTCCAGTCACTCAAGAAGGCCTACTACCGGAAGGTCAAGGAGTGTCATCCGGATCTTTTCAACAATTCGCGGGTCAAGGAAGAGGAGTTCAAGCTTCTCGTTAGTGCCTTTGACATTCTTTCAGACCCCGAACGAAGAGCGGACTACGACTCGTCCCTCGGGATTGAGCCTGAACTTGAAATAATTGCAGGGCAGGGTGATGCACCTGTCAATATGAATTCGATAATGGACAGTCCGGCCGATGATATTCTGGAGGAGCTTGTCGTAGGCAACAATCCGCCATCCGGGACAAGTCTTGCCACATTGCTTTCCGATCTCGAACGAACACAGGTATTTATAACTTTCCGCGAAGCGAAGACTCTATATTTTTATAAAAAGTTCAGCGGTTCGGTCGCTCTCTTTCTTACGGCTATAAGCCTTTCGCCGTCGAATATAATCTACAGAGTTTACCTGGCGAGAGCTTACGCTTCGCTCGGCAGCTATTCGAAGGCCGCTTCTCAATATCAGGCCGCGTTGCGGATCGGAGAACACAGGTTTCCACCGCAGCATCTTTTCAATGTGAGAAAAGAACTGGAATCGCTTAATAACAAAAGGCTTCCCTTGTGGAGCCGCTTCCTGTCACTTTTCAAAGACAAGGAGAGCAACAGTCTTGCTGCCGGGTCCGAGGAAATGATTGGAGAGACCAACCGCGCGATTGCGAAAATAATCAGCGAAAGAAAAAAGAAAAAAACGTCGGACGATACAAAGAAACTACCGCCCGGGTGACCGATATATGGAGCTGAAACCGTTCGAGGTGTGACCGTTCATTGTCCTGAAGATATTTTTTTCGAAATGAAGTTTTTCAAAATCCGAACATAGTTTGTTGATCCATTCTTCCGTGTGGTGGCGCAGGCCCCCGCCGCCCTCCGCCCTGAACGTCCCGTAAGTTCCGAATTCGGCATGATGTCTCTCATATCTTTCTATGTTTCGTTCGTCGGTGTTGAGCAGAAAGTCGCAGAGGTAAATTATACCGCCAGGCCTGAGTACCCGTTTTGCTTCGCTCATCAGTCTCTCCTGTTCTACGTCAGTTATAATACAGGTAAGGACGGCGAGCATGACGAGAGCGTCAAAGGAGTCGCTTTCAAAGGGAAGGGTTTCATTGTCAATCACTTTCAAAGATGCATTTGGAAAATCGTTTCGGGCGAGTTCGAGCATTTTGGGCGAGATGTCGGTGCCTGAAAGATTCTTATATCCTTCAGCGTCAAGTTCGCGCAATATTCTGCCGTAGCCGCAGCCGATATCAAGTATCGTGGAATCCAGCGAAGGAACGAATCTTGAGAATAGCGCTACATCGAAGGGAATGGTGAATTCCTTCACCCCTGCGGCCGCGTCCCAGTATTCTTTTGCGGAGCTCATGAACTGAAGGCGTTCTTAATAATGTCGGCGTGTTTTTGTTCTTCGAGTGCGAGTTCCTCGAACGCCTTTTTCACCGACGGGATGAGGGAGTGTTTTGCCGACTCGCGGTAGAAAAGGGCCTGTGCCTCTTCGTGCCGAATGAACTCATTGAAGATTGATTTATCCGCCTTTTCGAAGGCCGGTATTTCTTCGGGACTTGCGACCGGCACTGTTGCCGCCGCTAATTGCGGCGATGATTTACTCAGAGATTCGAGTTTCGCAACATGTCTTTTTTCTTCTTCGATGATGGACGCGATAAGCTTTTTAGCGTTTTCATCGCTTAGCCTAGCCAGTAACGCGTTATAGTTTTCTATCGCGGCGTGTTCGAAGCCTGAAGCTGCTTTGAAGAGAAGTGATGCGGCGGACCCTGGTGCGGGTGCGTGTCCCTGGACTTTTTCCGCCTTTGCCTCTGCTGTCTCCGTTTTACTTGAGAGAGCGGTCTTTACTAGCAGTATTCCGAAAACAATAAAGAGCGCGCCAGCGCAAAGCCTTATAGCGGAGAGAGGAATCAGGTTCTGTTTGTTCAGTACCGATCCCACAAGAACGGCTACGAATGTGGAAAGAACTAGCGCGACTGACGCTCCTGAAAATACCGACCATGTCGATTTTGAGCCAGCTGAAAATGCAAGTGCTGAAAGCTGTGTTTTATCGCCAAGTTCCGCAAGGAATATCATTACGAATGTGCTGAAAAAAATCCGCCAGTCCATGCCTTATATCTCCTGATTTAAAAAATAGGGAGCCTAACGTACACCATATTATTGGATTTTCAAAAGAAGCCGGAGGCCGCGAGCAGAAAGCCAAAGCAGACGGCTAGTTCCGTCGTTTCGGAGCAGGCGCCCAATACATCGCCTGTCCCCCCGCCAATCTTTGAACTTGAACTCATCTTCCAGTAGAATACACAAAGCACTGTTATTAAAAGGTTTATGAGGAAAATATTGGCGGGTATAAAATTCAAAAGGAAGACAACGCTCGCGAACGCGATTATTACTGAGTAAAACGGGACTTTCCCTACGATGTTCATGGCCGTGCCGTTTTCTCTCGGATATTTTCCCATCGCAGCGAGAAATGTTATCGAAAGCCTTCCGAATACCGGAATAGAAATCATGCAGCCAACTATAGATAATCCATTTAGTCCTATTATGTTGTACATGTTGGCAAGCATGTTGAGGGCCATGAGTTTGCCAGCTATTAGCAGTACCGCTCCCCCGACGGCGGAAGCTCCGACATGGGGGTCCTTCATAATGGACAACCGCTTTTCTTTGTCCGCAGAAACCACGCTGAATGCATCGCAGCAGTCGCAGAAGCCGTCCAGATGCAGCATCCTTGTTATCCACTCAAGCGCCGCGACATATATGAAAACGGAAACGTGTATAAATGGAAGATTGAAAAATGACTGGGTTGTCAGCGAGATTATAAGTAATGGGAGTGATGCCGCAATTCCTATCAGGTATCCACATAATGGATAGAACGCCAGGCTCAGTTTCCATACATTGATGTCGTCTGTCCTAGGATTTCCGGCCGGAAAACGCGTGAGGAAGGACACCGCCAATCTCAGCGCATGAATTGGTATATATACGGCCTTCAGAGGCGTTCGTTCGCTCATTCGATTTTCTCCTGTCAACCTACTGGCGAAGAGTCTCAGAGAGTCGTCCTGACAACTGTTGTCTCGCCGCTTACAAGGGTTATCATATATCTGCCGAAACAGGCAGGGATAAGGCAGGTGTTTCCCTTTTCGACACGGGCACAAAACTCGCCTCTGCCCACTATGACAGGATTATCTATTGCGGTGATAAGATGGAAGCTTGAGGTTGATTCGGTGTTGTCCTGCCATTTGTCCACCAGTCTGAGGTCGGAGACCTGAAAGAACGGACATTTGTTTATGATTGGAAACTTCCGGTTGTGCTCTACATTGTCTGAAACGCCTCTTATTATAGGAGGTGTTCTGTCCATGAAGTCAATGCACTGCATCGCCTTGTCGACGTGAAGCTCTCTGGACTGCCCGTCCGCGTCAACTCTTCCCCAGTCGCTGACTCTGTAAGTCGTATCGCTGTTCTGTTGTATTTCGAGGAGCAGGTTTCCGGCTCCTATCGCGTGGACTCTTCCGGCTTTTATAAAAAAGGCGTCGCCTGGTACCGAATCAAAAGTCTGAAGGCATTCTTCGACTTCCGATGAATTCATTGTGCTGATAAAGCGCATTCTTGTTGCATTAGCTCTGAGTCCAGCCATTATTTTTGCGCCTCTTGATGCGGCTATGATGTACCACATTTCGGTTTTTGGCTCGGCTCCCTCGCCGAGTTTCTGGCAGGCAGCTTCATCAGGGTGTACTTGAAGAGAAAGTCTTTTTCCCGCATCGATTATTTTTACGAGCAGCGGGAATCTGCCGCCTTTGAAGTTTCTGCCTACGAGATCTTTCCCATAGGACTCTACAAGCTGCTTTATGTCAATGCCGGCGAGTTCGCCGTTCAGTACTGTACTTTGAGCGTCGTCTCTATCTGATATTTCCCAAGACTCGCCTATGGGTTCCTTTATTTCGGAAAGCGGTCTTTCCAATACTTCGGACATTACTGTGCCGCCCCACATTCTGCGAACGTATACAGGCTCAAACAGCAAAGGATAAAGTTTATCTTTTTCAATCATTTTGTAAATTGCCCCGCTATGGTTAAATACCCCAAGAATAAAAGAAAAGGAGACTGCTTATTAAGCTACATAGTTTCAGTAAAAATTCAATGTCTTTGGGTAACTTAAGTGAATGTTCAGGGCTGGTTTGCTGATATGAGCTCATTTTTCGCGAGTAATTCTTGCTCTATTTTTAGCAGGATATTCTTTTTTCTCTGATCCAATTTGCAGGCTTTGTTTTCTTCGAGGAGCCCTTTTTCGACGGTTTTCAGAAAACCGTTTATCGCGGCCTTGTCGAGCGGTTCGGGATTTTTGGCCCATCTTCTGAGAAATATCTGTTCGGGCATTTCTATTTCACCGGCCTTGGGGATGCTTATGGGCCGAGCGTGAGTCTCAAACTGATAGCCCTTCAGTGCGACAATCAGTTTTTCGTAATCAGTTTCAAAACTATTAAGCCTCATAAACTTATATTCCATTATCTCGGCTGCCTCGGATTCGTCCTGATCGGGGCGGCTGAAGTGGCATTTTCTGTCTGAAAAATGTAGCGAGTGCTTGAAGTTCGTGTCAAGTTCCTCGTTATAAATCCGCCATTCCCGCAGTTTGCCGTCGGGACATTTGCGCAACTCGCCGCCGAGCATGAGCAAACATACCAGGTCTTCCTCGCGGTGGCGTTTGTCGGTCACGTTTGAATGCTGTCCGCCGAGTTCCATTGAAACATGCAGACTGTGCGGTTTTATTGCAAGAAATTTTACGACCTCATTGATAATGACCGACATTCCCCACGGGCAGTCGAAAAGCGGCCTTGAAAGATCACCCACGATTTGGTAGCGGCCGAGCGCGTACTCGAAAAATCCTCTGTGCCGCTTCTGTCCCGGAAGAATGCTCCGGTGCGAATCAACATGTCCGCCCAGCCGCCAGGTGCGTCTCGGCATGCTGAAATCATTAAACCAGTAAAATCCATCGTAAAGCTTGTCTTCGCCGGGCTCTGCGCAGACGGCCCGTTTCCCGAGCTGACTGAACTCAAGTTCGGCGCCTATCGGAGTAGGGGTGGAGTACCAGTTTTGCTCCACATAATCTATTACTTCAAGTGCCTGCCCACGATCATAGATAAGGTCGGCTATTTCAACGGAGACACGGGCATAGTCCCTGTATCCCATTCCTTCGACAATCGTATCCAGATTCTTTTCTTTGAATAAGGCATCGATTCTGTCCTTGTTTTTGTTGTAGAGGAGAAAGCCCAACAATATGCCGAGACCGTGCCGATAATATTGTTCGGACAGTCTAACCGCGTTGCTGAAGTCCCTTCTGAGCATGCTCACAAGTTGATTGAACACTATATGCTGAGAGACCAGTCGCATATAGTTCCCTGCGTAAGGCAATAGCTCTTTCGTTTCAAGCAGGTTCCGGAGACTGGGAGGATTGGCCTCCCTGAGGGTCTGCAACATTATATATTTGCAAATATAATTGCCCTCGAAGTGGGACTGCACAATATTGTCGGCCTCGCAGGCAATGAGCTCACGTACGACGCGTCTGGCGATGTCCGGGCGATTTGTCGGAATGCTGTCGATGATGTCGTCTATCTTTTTTTCCAGAAACTGCTCGTAGCGGTCTTCAAATTCGGCGTTGTTTCCGAAAGTTTTCTGAAGTGCCGGAACATTTCCAACGTAGGTATCACATTCCAGCTTTTCCTCACCAACTCGGACGATTGCTTTTTTTCTAAAGTAGAGGTGGCCTTCGTCTTCGAAGCTGTCTATTCTTTCAAGCTCTTCTTTGGAAAGTCCGGTAAGCAATCTGCCCGAAGTCTGTGACCCGCTCTTCCCGACAATGAAGAAGAAGGCGTTGTTCGGTGTAACCTTCATGTAATCAGGCAGTACTGCAGGCACACTGTTTACTTTTCTGTTGATGAGAAGCTTCACATGCTCGTCACGCATCAGCGTCCCGTAAACAAAAAGATCGGTCTTGACATTGTTTTTTCCATTTGAAGCGGAAACGGCTGGTGTAATATTTGTATTCATATTTCCAGCATTACAGCCTCTTCGTCACAGCAGTCCATCTTGGGGCAGACGGAACAGTCCGACCATATTTTCTGCGGGAAAAGATCTTTTGATACTGTATGGAAGCCGAGCCTTTTGAAAATGGCAGCCCTGTAGGTGAGCGCGAAAACACGCACCGGCCTGCCGGAATCCGTCAGCTTTGAAATTAGAAATTCAACAAGTTCCGAACCCAGCCCTTTCCCTGAAAAATCTTTTTTGACGGCAAGTGATCTTACTTCGTAAAGATTATCGCCGAAATTCCTGAGCGCAGCGCAGCCCATAAAAGTTTCTGATTCCGTTTCCGCAATAATAAAATTCCCGAGATACTTCATCACATCCTCCTCCGTTCTCGGAAGAAGAAGCTGTTCCGCGGCATAAGAATTTAAAAGACGGGTGATTTCCCGTACATCTTTTTCTTCAGCTTTTCTTATCAGGGGCCGTTTTGCCGCCTGACCCGCCTCAAGCATTTTTCAGGATTCCTTTATGTATGTGATAGAACGGTATTTTTTATATCTCTGGTCTTTAAGTTCTTCGCCCGACATTTTTTTCAGTGAATCAATATTTTTCTTTATCGCCTTTTTAAGGAGCGCCGCCGCTTCTTCATAATTCTTGTGAGCCCCGCCCAGCGGTTCCTTCACGATCTCATCGACTATCCCTAGTTCCATAAGATCCTTGCCTGTAAGCTTCAAGGACTCTGCTGCCTTCGCCGAATAGGCCCTGTCCTTCCAGAGTATGGCCGCACAGCCTTCCGGCGTAATTACTGAATAGTAGGCGTTTTCCATTACAAGTATGCGGTTGCCTATACCGATTCCGAGCGCGCCCCCGCTTCCGCCCTCGCCGATGACCACCGCAAGTACGGGCACGGAAAGTGAGAACATCTCGCGCAGATTGACCGCGATAGCCTCTCCTATATGGCGTTCTTCGGATGCTATCCCCGGAAAGGCTCCCGGCGTGTCAATCAAACATACTACAGGAACGCATGACTTGTCGGCCAACTTCATAAGTCTCAATGCTTTCCGGTAACCTTCGGGGTGCGGACACCCGAAGTTTCTAAATACGTTTTCCTTCGTGTTGCGCCCTTTTTGGGTGCCTATTATCATTACAGGCTGATTGTCGAGTTTTGCGAATCCTGCGACTATCGCGGGATCTTCCGCATAGCGCCTGTCGCCGTGAAATTCGAGGAAGTCCTTGAATATAAGGTTAATATAGTCGAGCGAGTAGGGCCGGCTCGGATGGCGGGCCAGCTGAACCCTTTGCCATGCGGTGAGTGAGTCGTAAATTGCCTTCTTCGTTTCCTCCACTTTTTTTGTGAGGACTGAAAGCTCTTCATCCACGTTCATGTTGCTTGAGTCGCTGAGATTCTGTAACTCTCTTATCTTTGACTCAAGCTCAACTATCGGTTTTTCAAATTCCAGTACGAATTCCGCCATATTTATCTCCAATTGCTAATTCTTAATATCTAGTGGCGCCTTCAACGGGCTCCGCGAGCGAAAAAGAAACCATTACTCCCGTCAGGGTCTTCCTTTCTACAATATTATGACTTCCGTTCCTCTCGGAAGTATCGAATAAAGCTCATTTACGTCATCGTTGCACATCCTTATGCAGCCGTTGCCGTATGTCTTGCCGATGCACGACGCATCCCATGTACCGTGTATCCCGTATCCGCTCAGGGTTTTATCGGTATCTCCTTTAGGTTCAAGCGACATCCATCGCGTCCCGAGGATATTCTCCTTCGATCCGTACGGATATTTCTTCCCTTGGTAATACCAGTCGGGATCACTTTGCTTGACGTTTATATAAAAGGTGCCTTCAGGAGTCTTATCCTGTACGCCTATGCCTATGTCGTAGACCCTGAATATCTGGCCTGCGTCGTAGAGATAGAGCTTGAAGTTTTTTTTGCTGATTAGAATATTCCATTCGCCCCTGTACAGGTAAAGCTTCTGGCCCGGAACAATCTTGTCATCCGTCGGATCAAGTTTATTGCTCTTAACTATAAGTTCTATCGTAGTATTGTATTTTTTTGCGATTTTGTCGAGTGAGTCGCCGGGTTTCACAACGTACAGAGATTTTTCTCCTGACGCTATATTTGAAAAGAGCAACATAGTGTTTGATCTGGAGAGAAGTTCGGCTGTCTTGTACCAGAAGGGATCTTTGTCCGGCAACTTTTCGATGATCTCAAGCCCAAGCCTCCGCGCCTCCTTGACGCGCTGGGCATTGAGTGCCTCCGAAGCCTCAAGGTACTTTACCTTTAGCGCGGCTGGAGCGTATTTCAGTGCATCGTCAACTGTTACCGTTTGCTTGGTTTTCCCTGTTCTGCCCGGTTTCCACTGCGTAAAGAACAGTGCAAGACCGGCGGCTAGCATCACCAGTGTCGCCAGTACGGGCAGAAAACGTCCTCCGCGTTTGCGGTATGGATTCGGTGTTCTTCCAATTTTGAGATTATACTTTATCATCTTTTTGCACCAGACTAAACGACAACCTTTTTAATATACATTGTTATTTTACTTTTACCAGAACTGTCATGTTGCATCTTATCATTATGATATTATCATATGTAGATATATACACAACCCCTCGGAGGTTTTATGAAGCCCAAAAAGAAAATGAACGAGATAAAGAAAGAGTTCACCACCCCTGACTTCATTCAGGACGAGCCATGGCGCATATTTCGTATAATGGCTGAATTCGTCGATTCCTTTGAGACGATGGCGGGGCAGGGATCCCTGGTAACCGTCTTCGGTTCAGCCAGAACAAAGCCCGACGACAAGTACTACAAGGATGCCGAAGAGCTTGGAAAACTCCTTGTCAAGGAGGGCTACGGCGTTCTCACCGGCGGAGGTCCGGGAATAATGGAGGCCGCCAACAAGGGTGCGTTCTACACGCCGGAAGGTACGTCGGTGGGGCTTAACATCCAGCTCCCGTCTGAACAGCTCCCGAATCTTTATCAGAATATCAGCGTGGACTTCCGATATTTTTTCATAAGAAAGGTCTGTTTCCTGAAGTACAGCGTAGGCGTCGTTGTATATCCCGGAGGATATGGTACGCTTGACGAACTTTTCGAGTCGCTTACTCTCGTTCAAACCAACAAAATATCGCGCATCCCGATTGTGCTTGTCGACCGTGACTTTTGGACTCCTCTCATTGATTGGATGAGGGAAACTTTTGTCATGCAGGGAAAGATAGACAAGACGGACCTTGACTTCTTCAAGCTGGTAGATTCCGCGCAGGAGGCCCTCGACTACATAAAAGACTTCCACAAAAAGGCCATCAAATCCAAGAAATGACGAGGGATTCTTTTCAGGCGAGCGTATTTGTCCAGGCCTTTCTGCCGTATTCGTCTTCGAGTTCAATATAGGCATAAGGCCATTCCTCTGGAATATCGAAAACCGCTTCTTCGACAAGATCCGAGAAAGACCCGTTCCTCAGTCCGCTGCCGTTTCTTCCTACAAGTCTGATGAATCGCACCGGACTAGTTTTTACGCGAACCTTTTTCCCCTCATAACTTATCGAATGGATTTCCGGTCCGCAGCTCGAGTAGAAGTTTCCCAAACGGATTGCCTGCAGAATGTTTTCCCCGTCCAATGACGGCGCGTTGACGATTATCCATCCGCCGTCGAAAACAGGTTCCGCCACGTTAAGGTGCGCATCGTCCGAGGCGAATGCAAGTGCGTCTTTCGATTTGTCAAGCATTGCCGAGAAGTGTGCCGAGCCACTGCTTTTCCCGTTCAGCCAGCGGCAGACATGGTTATATACTTCGACTCCGTGAAAGTCCCATCTTAAAGCATCTTCCGTTCTGTTGCCCGACCATTCCGGATGCGCCAGAATCATTATAGCTCCGCTTGCTTTTGCCAGATTCATTCCGTTTTCGAAGCCTGTTTCTCTTGTCATCGTCGGAGCTTTTCCCAGACATACCACATGATAATAAACGCCAGCTCTGTCTGTTCCGTCCAGTTCGATTCCATCAATCCAGAGGAGGGGATACTCTGTTTTATCTGCCTTCACGTCCGATGCCACCCAGTGGTCGGTGCGGAAGAGGAAGTCATAGCCCTTGGTGTTGTAAAGTTCCGCTATTTCGCTGAAATTCTTTCCGCCGTCCGACATTTTGCTGTGGATATGTGTATTGCCCTTGAACCATTTATTGCTAGTATCATATCTCGGAATTTGCACTCTGATTTCCCTTTATTTTGTTTTTTCTTCGCGAACAAGATAAACTGCCAGTAACGTGGCTGGTTTTGTCCCATGATTGCGCGGGACATGCGGGATTGTTCCGTCGAAAAATAGCAGGTCTCCCGCAGCCATGTTTACGTTTTCCGCTTCCAGGATAAATTCGATATTTCCCTCCAATAGATATATGAACTGGTCGCCTTCTGTTGTGACCAGTTCCCTTTGTCCCCCAGGGTTTACGGTAAGCGTGAGTACCTGAAGGTTGAGTCCCGATGTGGCAGCTTCGAGAAGACTTTTATAGAAAAAACCTTTACTCTCTTCGCGTTCGACGCTTTTATTCTCTGAACTTTTGGATAAAATCCATCTCTTGTTTTCCAGCGTGCCGATGCCTTCCAGTAACTGCGAGGGCGTTGTTTCGAGAGCGCTCGCGATGTTTACGAGAACAGGAAGAGATGGAACAGTTCTGAAATTTTCAATCTTTGAAAGAAGCCCCCCGGTAAGACCTGTTTTTTCGGAGAGCTCCTTAAGAGTCATTTCCTTTTCTTTCCTGACCGCCTTTATTGCCATTCCCAGCTTTATCAGATTTTGCCGCATAATTTTCTCCAGTATACACAAGTTGAATATTTGTCAATAAATCATTGATTTGTTTACATTGAAGTACTATTATATTTCATGTGAGTAAAAAATCAAGGGCTTGTTTTACAAATATTCAAAAAGGAAGCGGGAATGGCTATTGGATTTGCGTTATGCTGTTTCGGATTTACGGCTGTGAATGATCTTGTATTCCGTCTTTACGCAAGAAAGTCGCGTTCACGCGGGGCATATGTTATGGTCATCGGAGTGGTGTGGGCGCTGCTTTTTACATTACTGCTGGACTGCAAATTCACTAATTTGACTGTTACCCTCGTATGGGGCAGCATATCAGGGATATTTTCCGCTGTGGCCAACATTCTTCTGATAGAGGCAATGACTTATCAGGAATCCGGTATTTGCTCAACCCTTTACAGATTGAACATGGCAATTGTCGCTGTAGGAGCCTTCCTCCTGCTTGGCGAGCCAATAAACGGGCTTAAAATCATCGGGATAATTCTGGCCCTTGTCGCAGTATGTTTTTTTTACCGTGAATCCCGGAACGGAAAAAGCAAAGTTCACGATGCGGCGCATATCGGAATTTATCTGGCGCTTGGAGCCGCATTGCTTCGGGCGGCTATGGGATTGAGCTATAAATACGCATTTATTCAACATGCGGATCGCAATGGGTTGATTACGTTAAACAGCTTCTTCTGGATTGTCGTCGGTCTGGCTTACATGCTTTGCCGCGAGCGTTCCTTAAAATTCATGGAGGCCAAAAGTATTCGTTACGGAATTGTTTCGGGCTTGCTGGTGGGCGGAATTATATATTTCATGGCTCTGGCCCTTCAGTATGGCGATGCGAGTGTGGTGCTGCCCGTCGCTCAGATGAGTTTTCTGGGGACGTGTGTTCTCGGTGTATTTTTTCTGCGTGAGTCCATGACCGTGGGAAAGTTGATCGGTATAAGCGCAGGCATCACTTCGATAATTGCGCTCATACTTGGAAGCGGTTGACAGACTCTATCTTCTTTTTTATTTCATATAGGCGTAAATAAAGATTCGGAACTGCCGAAACATTATATTACGCCGTAAACAAAATGGAAGATCCGATGAATAATATTTATCATATCGCGCTCGACTTTAAGAATAACTCCCTGAAGGACGATGTTCTTGCCAATATCTTAGACGTGCCTTTTCTTAAAAAGGTATGTGTCACAGAAGACTCGGGCTTCTCAAACAGGCTCTTTTCTGATATCCCGGGCAATCTGATCATTTTTGACGACAAGGTGGGGATTCCCGAGTATTGCCGTAGAAAACTCAGGTCATCTCCTACAACCCTTCTGATTCATCTCAACGAAAAGCCTCAGAGGGACGATGCTCTGCATCTCATCGGGATGACTCCTGCTTTTTTCAAAAAAGGCTTTCATGACCTGCTCGGAATATGCTATATGCTCCACCTTGTCCGGGCCTCTATAACTAATGTCCAGGGATCCATAAAAAATCTTTGAAGGACTCCCAAATTCCCCAATCGTTGACGAAGAATCATTTCCCCGCCGATGGTTCATTGCGGGAAAATACTATCAACCTAAAACCACGGGCCGGCACATTGTCTTCCCACTCGCTCGACAATGTATATTTACATTCCGGATTCCATGAATCGGCACCGGCTAAACCGCCGGCAACTTCAAGCTTTTTCAAATCAAGAGTAATCTTAACCCGTTCATCTTTTGCCGTATCGTTAAGAATCGCCAGCATTAAATTGCCATTCCGCGTATAGGCGGAGGCCATTATGCGCGAAGATGAAGGAGAATCGACTTTGACTGCGTCTTGTTCCCAGTATGGATGGAATTTGATTTTTTCGTCCCATCCTATTTTATCTTGTGACGCCCATAATATTTTATTGAGTTCTGTTATCTCCTTTTCGTTTCCCCAAATGTCAACATCATGAACGACCGCATAGCCCATATAATGCAGAACAGCCAATCGGTTTTTCGGATCGTTTATGTCGAAATTCGCCATTTTTTCCGGTCTTGATATCCATAGTCCACGGATCAACTGAGGCATAAACGAAGTCTTGTTCCCGCAAATGTACGGCGACAAAAATGCGCAGAATGATTCCGGCGTGAAAAGATCGAAGTAGGAGCCGCGATTCGCTACTTCATGTTCAGGCCCTTCTCCGGCGGCCGTGACATCCGTGAAATTATGCACGGGTGCCAGACGGGGCCATTCGGCGTGATATGAAACTTTTGCGTCAGGGCCGGTACGTTTTATCATACGATAAACGTTCAGAGCCGTTTCTCGAAATCTATTAACTAATAAGTGATCGTATTTTCTGCCTAAGGAATCCTGCCATTGCGAGCATCCGTGGAATTTATTCCTGCAACTGGTTTCCCAGGGAGCGTCGAAATAGTAGTTTATCGCTTTTTCATGCAGAGGTTTTTTTGCTTTAGTAAAGAACTCTTTCCAGAGATTAAGTCGAAAATTCCGATACCCTTCACAATTAAGGCAACCTTCGCAATAACCATCATGAGCTCCGGTCCATACCCCGTAAGTACGAGGCGGACGAATCTGCCGCCATTGTTGTTCATAGTATCCCCACTCAGGCATAAAAGGAGATGCAAAGTTATGGGCCATGTAAAGGAAAACCTCCCACCCGTGAGAACAGTCGTTTGCCAGTTGCTGTTTGTTGAAATTATCGTAATCAGGGGAGGCGAAATAGTTCCAGATCACGCTCCACATCTGCCAGTCAATATGAAGGCGCGAGCGCAATATCTTGTGATTCAGTGGTTTTGCCGGAGTAACCGTAAACCCGAATTTATAAGTTATCGGCTCATTAAGTTTCAGTTGATAATCAATGAGATTGAAGCGAAGTATCGCCCTGCCGCCCTGCCGGATTATCTCCACATTGCGGTCAGGATTGCGATAATGCCAGTTTTCCAGGTTTTCGGCGGTAAAATTAAAGCCGACTTTATAATCTCCCAGCCAGAGCGCGGGGAGGGGGGTAAGCGTCTGGAACCATTTATCCCCGACTGCGCCGGATTTACTTTTTGCGTTTCCGGGGGTGATACCATCATTGACCAGTTTAATCATCTCATTGCGAAACGGAATATCCAGAGACAGTTTTTGAACTGTCAAGCCGCTTGCAGGCGGAATAATCTTCATAGAAACTTCACAGTATCCGTCAAAATGCACTTTCAGACGGCTCTCTGTCCGCAATTTTCCTAGATCGGCTTTTTTCTCATATTCCGCGACTACGTCATTGCCAGAGATTTTTCGAGTTTCAACCGGATTTACTGGTTTCAATTCAGTTCCGTCCAGACAAATGCTTGCCGGTGCGGTTAGTAGTTCCTTGTTCTGACTCTGGAGTGACGAGAAAAGGATACCATTGGAAAAATCATAAAGTCTTCCCCATGTGCCAACGGAAGAATCGGAAATATTCAACGGACTCCATGGCACAGGTACCTTTTCAGCTTCCGGGTCGACATATGGCTGTATAAGAGGATCATTGACCGGAGGAACCCTGTATGCCTGTGAATAGGTTTCCGTCTCTTTTCCGCTTGGAGATACATAATCGATTTTAACAGTGTAGGTCTCAGGAGTTATTTTGCTGAAATCCAGATCAAACAAAGTATTGAAAAGTCTACAGTTATCTGGAATTTTCTGCCTGGCCCTGAATATTTCAGTCTTGTCATCCTTCAAGAAGCGGACTTGAATCTCCCCATCCTCATTTTTTTTGCCGAAAACAGAGAGAGCCTTACGGTCGAGCAGCGTATAGAAGAAAAGGGTACGCATGGGGATGGGGCGTTCTTCTATAAAGGTATTATAAAAAAGCGGAATTGATTTTCCCTGCGTTTTCTCATCGATTGAAATCGAATATAAAGCAAATTCATCCATTTTCTTTCCACTGTAATCAAATGTGCTTCCTTTGCCTTGCGTAAATAACTTATGCTTGGCGTTACGCATTCCGTACATATTAGTAGAATCGGAGATAAAAAGAGCTTCTATTTCAGTATCGGGGATATAGGGAATTGCGCTGACATTTACTGCTGTTTTGCGTTCCGCATTGTTAAACAGTCCGGAAATACATATTTTAGGAGCGGCAGCGCGAAAAACTATCTTGCAAAAATTACTTTGGTCGTCCAGCTTTCCGACAACCTGGCCCATTGATGCGATTTCGCTAGGTCTGGTAAATTCTCTCCCGATATTTATCCGCCAGCTCTGACTTTCCGGAACATTATCATATCCGAGAGTTTTGAATGGAACCGCCATTTCCATTACCCATTCTTCCCCTGAAAGTTTATTCCTGACTTCAATCCCGGTCGAATTTATCGGCTTGCCGTTCTCTTTTACATCGCAGATGCCGTCAGTATTGAGGTCCAGAACAAAGTTTTTGTCATTCTCAGGAGTCAGAAAAACTTTTATATGTTCTGAGTCTTTTTCTCCCGGATTGAATCCGGAACTGAAAGCAGCGTAGAGATTTTTCTCGTCATAACTTATGAAATACTGGTTTTTACGATGAATAAACACTCCGTCTGTTCCGGTTAACCCGGTTCCGGCAAATGAATATTCATATTGATTGATTGTGCCGTCAAGTTTCGGAGTCGTCATCCCGACAGTAAGCAACGAACTGCTTTTTTTACCACTTGCTGCTGCGTAATCAAGATAGAGTTGTTGTATCTCTTTCAAACTTAATTCCCGGTCATATATCCGGAATTCATCGATTAAGCTTTTCCCCATTAATTTATCTTTTAAAAGATTAGGCTTTCCAATTCCGACAGTAAAAGGGGCGCGGGGCAAGAGATTTTCAACAGGGAAATTTAATTTTTTTGAGTCAAACATGCGTCCGTCAATAAAGACTCTCGACTCGACATCGTTCCAGACACATACGATATGATGCCACTCTCCCGGACGCCAATCGCCAATTTTCTTGCCGGCAAACAACCACGTAGCCACTTCTCCTCTAACAAAATACAATTGTTCCATGGCGCAGTATTTGTAAATCATGAAAAGGTTTTTTCCGGCTCCTGTCTGAAAGAAGATATTGAAATAATTGTTGTCGCCCTGCCAGTCGAGTACTTTCATCCAGAAGGAAATAGTTCCCTTACTCCAGTCTAGATTTTTTTCAGAGGCATAAGTATATCCATACTCTTTTCCATCTTTTCCCTTTCCTATCAAAACAGCTTCCCCGTGAACGCCCGGCTGGAATTCCGGAGCCGCGGTATATTGGGCGTGTCCATCACCGGCGGCCTTCGTTGCTTCAACAGTACCGTCAAAGCCGCAGTAAAAAAGCAATGATTTATCTTCTTCTCCCCATGATGATGCAATAAACCCGAAACATAGGACAATCAGAACCGTCTTGAAGAGACTCATGGAATATACCTTTCATTTATCTAAGATTATTAAGTGAATATTTTTTGAAATTTTATGGATAGTCAATATATGGGCCGCCGTATCCGCGCCAGAAATAAGTTTTGTATGCATTGGGAAATACTTCAGCTAAGGGAATTTCCCGTGCTTTGAGATTTTTAACGTGACCGGTGAGGAAAACAAAATTATGGGAATTCATGTGTCTTTCCGGTTTCATCGGATATTCCTGCGACATCGTGTAAAAGTGCTGGTCTCCGAAATAGCATGTTTTTTCCGGAAATTTATCTATGCGTTCGGTCGGATGTCTTTTAACCCATGGCATGGCGGGATAGTAACAGTGCAGGTAGTCATTGAGCCCATAGTCAGTTGCTTTATTATATCCCCATCCTTCGTTATCCTTTGAGCCCGGACATTTAAGAATGGACGGAGTCCCCATCGGCGCGTCATCATCCGCCCGAAATCCTTTGGCCGGCTGAATGTAGGACGTTTGTATTAAAAGCACGTTCCAGTATGGAGAAATCGTCTTGTCATAGTCGGGATACTCGATATGGGATGGGACACGGTAAACTCTGTAGTCTATGCAATAGGATTCTGCGGCAACATAAATTTGCTTAAGGTTGTTTATGCATGTTATCCTCTTTGAGGCTTCTTTTGCCTGTCTCAGGGCGGGAAGCAGTAAGCTGGCCAGAATGGCCATTATTGATATTGTCACGAGTAGTTCGATAAGTGTGAATAAGCCGCTGATTGATTTTCTCACTTTAGACTTCTCTTTCTTGTTGACTCTCCCTCAATTATTTCAGCGGGAAGTAAAACATTTTTCCCCGCACTGGCTGAGCCGCATATTCTTTCGTTCAATACACGGCATGCCGCCACGCCCATTTCAAAATATGGTATGCGCAGATATGTAAGGGACGGCATTATTCCCCTGAACGAGGTATCGCCTCCATGACTTATCACGTCGACGTCCGAGCCGATTTTCAAGCCGCATTCCGAGGCAAATCTGAAGAATGCGAAGGGATGCGATACCGATTCACAGAAAAAAATTTCAGGCATTCCGTCTTTTGGGTGCGGCATTTCGTTTTTCAATTTTTTATAAGCAAGTTCTTTATCGTCTTCAAGATGGAAAATCCATATCTTATCGATCTTTACTCCGCCCGCAAGGAGTACGCTCGTAAATAAATCAATCTTTTCCCTGTTTTCCGGCAGGTCGGAATAAGCCCTCAGGAGTCCCACGCTTCGATATCCGTTTTTTATCACATACTGCGCGGTTTTTTTAATGCCTTCAAGCCGCTTATAAGAAATGAAAGGCGTGCCCTTCTCCTGATTATGTGTTCCGACCATAACATGCGGAATTCCTTCTTCAGTGACAAGTTCTCTCATAAGGGAAAGCTGGTGACTTGTAAAAACAATGCCGTCGAAGTTTCTGATCGACTTAATCTGTTTCATCGCGGCATTCCTGTCCGCCGAATCTTCAAAATATTGAAAAGTGATCTGCATGTTGAAATCCAGCGTCCCCTGAAGCATTCCCTGATATAATTCGCTGCCGGCACAATAGTTCGCATAGTTCAAGTACTGGGGGGACATGGATTTTTCAGGGAAGGGGTACAATATTTTGAGCGCAGATGTCCTTGCGCCCGCCTCCTGGGATATAAAGGTGCCTCTGGTGCTGATCCTTTCGACATAGCCGTCATTTTCAAGAAGTTTAAGAGCTTCCACGGCGGTGCCCCTGCTGACGCCATATGAGTCGGCAAGCATCCGTTCTCCGGGAATGCGTCTGCCGGGCGGGAGCTCTCCTCTGCGTATGCAGTCAACAAGCATGTTCCTGACCTGAACGCAGAGGCTGACTTTACTGTTTTTGTCGACAACCATTTAAATTAATCCATTTCTGGCACAGCGTGGCCTATGCCAGTTATTGTAATTGCTTTAAATAGATGTGTCAAGGTATTTACCGCAAAAAGAAGAGACTTTTTTTAAGGATCTTTGTAAGTGCGCTTTACAAAGATGCCGTTTAGACGTATATTTCAGATAAATCTCGGTTAGCAAAAAGGAATTTGCGCTGTATTGTAATCCTTCTGTGATTACTGTACAGGCATTTTTTACAACACCTAAAGAAGGGAAAATATAATGAAAGAAAAGGCCGATATAGGGCTGGTGGGACTCGCCGTAATGGGTGAAAACCTCGTACTTAATATGGAAAGCAAAGGCTTTACAGTCGCCGTTTTCAACAGGACAGTTGAAAAAGTGGACGGCTTTCTAGCCGGGCGCGGCAAAGGCAAAAACGTAATCGGAAGCCACAGCATCGAAGAGCTTTGCGCCAAGCTTGCAAGACCCCGCAAAATAATGCTTATGGTCAAGGCGGGCAAAGCTGTAGACGATTTTATCGAAGCGCTCATTCCCCATCTCGAAAAGGGCGATATCATAATCGATGGCGGTAATAGCTATTACCCCGACACTATCCGTAGGGCTAAGTACTTGGAATCCAAGGGTTTTCTCTATATTGGCACCGGCGTTTCCGGCGGGGAGGAGGGTGCATTGAAAGGCCCCTCTATCATGCCCGGAGGATCACCCGAGGCATGGGAATATGTAAAACCCATTTTTCAATCGATATCCGCGAAAGTTGCCGATGGCAGTCCCTGCTGCGAATGGGTTGGCAACGACGGCGCAGGACATTTTGTAAAGATGGTTCATAACGGCATCGAGTACGGCGACATGCAGATGATCTGCGAAGCCTACAGCCTTATGAAAAATATTCTCGGCATGAACGCCGACGATATGCAGAGCGTTTTCACCGAATGGAATAAAGGCGAACTCGACAGTTACCTTATAGAGATAACGTCTGAAATATTTAGCAAGAAAGATCCTGAAACCGGCAAGGCCGTTGTTGATATAATCCTCGATACGGCAGGACAGAAGGGGACCGGAAAATGGACCAGTACAAGCGCGCTTGATCTCGGGATATGCGCCCCCACAATAGCCGAAGCCGTTTTTGCCCGTTGCGTGTCAGCCGTGAAGGAAGAACGCGTTGAAGCCGCAAAAATCCTCCCAGGCCCGAAGTTTCCGTTCAATGGTGACGCCAAGTCATTCACTGAGGATATCCGCAGAGCGCTTTATGCCTCAAAAATATGTTCCTACGCTCAGGGATTTCAGCTTCTGCGCGCGGCCGCTGCAGAATATAAATGGAGCCTGAAATACGGGGATATCGCCCTGATGTGGAGAGGCGGATGTATTATAAGGGCAAAGTTCCTTGGCGACATTAAGACGGCGTTCGACAAGAACCCCTGTCTCTCAAATCTCCTTCTTGATCCCTTCTTCAGAAATATCATTGATAAATGCCAGGAATCATGGCGCAGAGTGATAGCGACTGCGGTCACGATGGGGGTTCCTGTTCCCGCCTTTTCAAGTTCTATAGCCTATTATGACTCATACAGGGCGGAGCAGCTTCCTGCAAATCTGCTTCAGGCACAGAGAGATTATTTCGGTGCCCACACTTATGAGCGCATAGATAAGCCGCGCGGTCAGTTCTTCCATACCGAATGGAATGAATACAGCGGGAAGACAACATCAACAACATACAACGCCTGAGCGTTGTAAATGGTACAGGAGTCTTGAACTTGATTCATCCTGTAAGAAGGAAACTTATGAAGAAAATGCTTGCAAGGTCCATGTCATTGTCCATTGCTCTAACAATGGTTTTCTGCGGGTGCGCCTATCTCGATGATCTCGAAGAGAATACGTTCCCGGCAGACATTACTGTTGATGAGCTTAGCGATAATCTTGAAACGGCAGCGGACCCGAAAGGCATTTTTAAAAAATGTCATTCCTATCTTATAAAGCAGGAAATGTCAACCAAAGGGGCTGACGGTAGTTCGTACACCCGAATGGTTGAAGTCAAGTTCAAACTCCCCAATTCCCTGAGGACGACCACATTTATGAACGGTAAGCCTGTGCTTGCTGTAATTTCAAACGGCAAACAAGCATGGAACGTGAACTGTGAGACCGATGAGATAACGGAGATAAAGGGCAGTTCTTATCAGCTGATAGAAGTTCTTTCCGAACTGGGACATCCCTCCAGTACGATGATTTCCGTTTTTCCCAAGATTGATCTTTCGGAAGTTATAACTTCTGATGATCCGGTTCAGAGATATTATAAAGCTACGTGTTACTCCAAATATAAGGATCTTCCGCCCATAATCTTCTATATCGGTAAAGAAAACTTTCTTACTAAAAGACTGGAGACCACAAGGTTTACAACGGGCGGCTCCTATAAATATATTTCTGAAACCGATAAATATTCCATGTATGACTGCGTGTGGATTGCCTCCGAATCAAGAGTTATTGTAGACGATATGGTATTTAAATATAAAGTTATCGAATACAAGATGAATATCGATATCCCCGATTCCGAATTTCAGTTGACAACACCCTGGTACTTGAAAAATACGGAAAAAGTAGTCAAGCCCACCGCGGTTTCTGCCGAACAGCAAAAGGCTCCCGCCGCCGAATGCAAATAGAACTCCGCCAAGTCGATATAACGAGAATAACAGTTGACGCCATTGTTAACGCCGCCAATACGACACTTCTCGGCGGAGGCGGTGTGGATGGTGCCATTCACCGGGCCGCAGGTCCGGATCTCCTGGCCGAATGCAAAAAAATCGGCGGATGTCGTACAGGAGAGGCCGTTATAACGAAGGCCTATAGATTGCCATGCCGTTACCTGATCCACACTCCGGGGCCCGTTTGGAATGGCGGCAGTTCCGGCGAGGAGGAACTTCTCAGAAGCTGCTACAGTAATTCACTTAAACTGGCTTCCGATAATGAATTGGAGGTTCTGGCGTTTCCGTCAATCAGTACGGGGATATACGGTTATCCCATCGAAGACGCAGCAAAAATAGCGGTCGGAACAGTAACGCAATGGCCGGAACGATTTCCTTCTAAAGTCATCTTTGTAACCTTCAGCGATTCCGATACGCAGGTATACCGGGATATAATAAGCTCCTGACCCGCAAAGAATATTTCGATTAAATTCCTCAGAATACTTGTTCCTATATTTAAGTGATATATCTTATCCTCGCTAAAAAAAGTGGAGGGGCAAAATGTCAGCTTCGAAAATTCTACCCGGTATAAGAATCGACGGGAAGCTCTCAGGGAACGCAGATATAAAGATCGAAGGCGAAATATAAATTGTAGTAAATTCAAGCATATTTTTATTGAAAAGCCCAACTAAATGAGATTGATTATAAAGAGGACTTAAATATTTAAAATGTCATTTCCCGTTTATAAGTCAACTTTTTAATTATTATATTTGCTTAATGAATTGAATGATAAAGAAATTCTAATATTAATTGATTATTCCCATAATAAAGAGCTAATAAATCCCTCAGAACTCCTTAATATTGATAGCCACGACGAGAATACTATCTTTGAGAGAGCATATCTTGATAACTTAGTGTCTAAAAAACTTTTGCGAATCCGCTATAAAAAGGTGATGGGAAGAGAATTTCAAGAACCAATTTTACCAAATGGCAAGAGTGGAATATCTCATTATGAAATAACCTCATTGGGTAATTTTTTGTGCAACACAATTGTTAGCGCAAACTCAAAATGCGCCACCTAAAAACGGTTAAAGCCCGAGTGGAAAGGCGCGTTGGAATCATTTCTTCAAATCAGACAAACATTGCCCTCTGTTCATTCCAATCATCAGGAATAGAGTGGCAAAGCTGATTTAATGACAAGCAATCCGGTTCTTCGCAGGGAATAATCGCTTTCTGGATATTGGGCGAGAGATTTGCCGATTGACAGTTAGAAAAGATAACAACTGAAACCTTTAATATATTAGCCGGGTTCATGGGAGGATTATTTCCCCGAAGTTTTTATAATATTTAGGATAGTCTGCTTGCTCCCTTTGTTTCTTGATATATCTTAACTGGTGTAATAAAAATTCGGAGGGTGAAAATGTCTGCTTCTAAAATTCTGGCCGGTATAAGGATAGATGGGAAACTTACGGGAAACGCCGACATAAAGATTGAAGGCGAAATATATGGGGAAGTAAATCTAGACAGCAGTATATTTATTGCCGAAGGCGGCAAGGCCGAAGCGAAGATTAAAGCCATAAATATTTTTCTGGCAGGTACTTTTATAGGAGATGCCGAAGCAGATTTTATTCAGATAACCCCGACTGGACGTGTCAACGGCAAGCTCAAGGCCCCCGCTATTTCAATAGAAAAAGGCGCTAAATTCACCGGTTCCATAGAAATGGGGGAAGGCGAGGCGCCGTCCAGCGAGACCTCAGCGGAGGCAATCAGCGAGTCTGCTGATATTGAAAGTCCCGATGGCGAGGAGATTATTGACGATCCGGAAAGTTCCGAGATTGGAATTCTTAAATCTTCCATTATTGACTCAACGATAAAACACCATGCGCCATTTTTACCCGGCCGCGCCATTGACCCTGAATCCGAAGAAAACTAAACTTTTAGCCAGGAGCCTTTCTCATGAGTTCTTCCGATGCCAGTGTGATAATACCAGGAACCGTGATTAATGGCCGCATATCAGGGAGTACTCCGTTGCGGCTTGAGGGCGAAATGAAAGGAATTATAGATATTTCTTCCGACATAATGGTTGGCCAGAATGGCATAATGGAGGGGGATGTCATTGCCAACAATATCATGGTGGAAGGCCGACTTTCCGGCAAGGCTTCGGGTAGGGAATGTATCGTAATAGCACCGTCGGGACAGGTTAAGGCCGAGCTTACGGCGCCAGCTGTCTCCATTGAGAAAGGTGCGAAGTTTTCAGGCAAGATTGACATGATCGAGTCCTGAGTAAGCAGGGTCATATCAGTAGCATACAGTCGCCGTAACTGTAGAAACGGAACTTTTCTCTAATCGCAAGTTCATAGGCTTTCATCACGTTGTTTTGCCCCGCAAAGGCGCATACTAGCATAAGAAGCGTACTTTTAGGAAGATGAAAGTTTGTGAGAAGCATATCGACCGTTTTGGGCTGGTAGGGCGGATAGATGAATATATCAGTGGAACCGCTTCCGGCTTTAAGGATTCCCTCGGGTGAGCTCATTGTTTCAAGCACTCTTACGGTGGTTGTTCCGACAGCGAATACCTTTTTGCCTGCCTCGCGGGTCTGGTTAATCAAGCGTGCGGCATCCTCGTTTATCAAGAAATCCTCGGAATGCATCTGGTGGTCTTTTATATTTTCCGCGCTCACGGGTTTAAATGTGCCGGGGCCGACATGGAGCGTTACTTCAGTAGTGCTTACTCCTTTTAATCTTATTCCATTCAGAATTGCGGGGGTGAAGTGCAGCCCAGCTGTCGGTGCGGCTACGGCACCGGGCTCTTTCGCAAAAATGGTTTGATAGTTTTTGATATCTTCCAGTGCGTCCTTGCGCTTGATGTAAGGGGGGAGGGGGACGTGCCCGCATTCTTCTATTATTCTGGATGATGACGCGCCGCCGTCAAAGGCTATTGTGCATGAACCATCATCGTTTAGCGAGCTTATGGAAAGAAAGCAGTCTTCCATAAGCGAACCATCGCTTTTTTCCGGGAACACGTGAGTTCCGGGCCTTACCCTTTTTCTAGGGCGCAGCAACGACTGCCATGAATCATTGCTGTCAAGAGACTTGGAGATGAGGAGGATTTCAACTCGCGCACCGGACACGGAATCTTTTCTTCCGAATATTCTTGAGCGGATTACCTTGGTATCATTGAAGACGGCGCAGTCTTTTTCTCTTAGGAATTCGGAAATATTTCTAAACTCTCCCATTTCGCATGAACCGCTTTTTCTGTCCAGTACCAGCATGCGCGCCCCCTCCCTGTCGGGGAGGGGGTATTGGGCTATGAGTTCTTCTGGCAGATTATAGTCAAAATTTGCGGTGAGCATCGTTGTAAAGAGCCTCGTAGAGTTTCGCGGTGTGATTCCATGAAAAATCCTTTTTCATTGCGCAACGGCGCATTGCGTCTATATTATCCGGTTCATTTTTATATATTGAAACCGCCCATCGGATAGTGTTGGTCAGGGCATGGGGGTAGAGTTCCCATAATTTAAAGCCTGTACATTCTCTTGGTTTTTCCGGCTCGTAATTTATCACGGTATCTTCGAGCCCGCCGGTTGCCCTCACTATGGGGAGCGTTCCGTATCTCATGCTGTACATCTGATTAAGTCCGCAAGGCTCGTATCGTGAAGGCATTACAAAGAAATCACTTCCAGCTTCCAGCATGTGGGCGAGCTGGTCGTTGCAGTAGCCTATGTAGACCTTGCATTTCTCAGGGTAGCGGATGCAGAGACTGTTGAGCCTTTCCTGCAAATAGTATTCGCCGGAGCCTATGACAATCACTTGGATATCATCGGTTTGCAGAAGCTCTTCGAGGGAATCGGCGTAGACATCGAACCCCTTTTGATAGGCAAGGCGCGACAGTGACCCCAGCAAGGGCACATCGGGCCTCTGTTGTAGTCCGAACTTCTGTTGGAGAGCCCTTTTGCATTCAGATTTTCCGGCAAGAGTGACTGCCGAGTAGTGTGTGGAAATGAGTGAATCTCTTTCAGGGTTCCAGATATTTACATCTATTCCATTGATGATGCCCCGCAGATGTCCGCGTGCGGCACGGTTCTGGAGTGAACCTTCAAGGTTAAAGGCGTATGAAGGGGATAGTATTTCCTCCGCATAGGTCGGGCTTACGGTATTGACCATGTCGGCATTGAGTATCCCGCTTTTGAGGAGGTTTATTTGGTCATGGAATTCGAGACATGTAAAGTTGAAGTAATCCCAGCCCAGCTGTGTCCAGAAAAGATTTGATTTATGATATACGCCCTGATAGCCTATGTTATGGATAGTCAGTGCGGATTTACATTTTCGAAATGCCGGCTGGTCTTTGTACAGATGGCTTTTCAGGTAGACATTGCAGAGTGATGTATGCCAGTCATGCGTATGGAGAATATCGGGTTCCATTTGCAGTACTTTGATGGCCTCCATGCAGGCGCGGGAGAAGAAGATGAATCTTTTGGCGTTGTCGTGGTACTCAACACCATTCCAGTCGTAAAGGCCGGGCCGGTCAAAGAAGAGATTGAATTCTATAAAATAGAAGCTTAGATTTTTATCCAGCTTATGCTCAAGCACCTGGGCCCATTCCGTCCTGTCTCCGAGCGGCACGGGCAGCATTTCATATCTGGATGCGTAGCGGAGCTTCATTGGCGCCATTTTCTGGTTGTAGAAGGGCATAAATACGGATACCTTATGTCCTCTTTTGGCGAGTGCCGCTGGCAGGGAAAATGCCACATCGGCTAGTCCTCCTGTCTTTGCGTAGGGGTGAGCTTCGCTGCATGCCATTACGATATGAAGCGGTTTTTCGTGGTCTGAGTTTTTTGCCATTTGTTAAGTTCCGTTGTTTATAAAGTTTTTCAGTGGTTATTCTTCATCTGTTCCCTGGCTTTTCGCAGGATATTCATTTCAGATTCCGCCAGGCTATTTATACCCGACTTTGAAATCTTGTCGAGTATCCTGTCAAGTTGTCCCTGGGATACTTTATCTCCATCTTCAGCGTCAGCGTCGTCATGCGGCGGTGATGCGGGCGGTCGTTGACGGTAATCCTCGTTTGTTTTGCTTGTGTCGTTGACCTTCCAGCCGGGCGGTGTTCGCGTTTTTGCTGCGCCGCTGAAAATAAATGAGAGCGGGTCCCACTGGATCTTTTTTTTGTGAAAGATTTTGACCACCATGTAAGCGCCGAGGAGTCCCCCCAAGTGCGCCGTGTGTGCTATGACGTCTATCTTTGCGTTGCTGATAATCTCGATTACAATGAAAATTATCACCATTGTTTTGACTTTTAGGGGTATGAAGATAGGGAAGACGATGAGTTCGAGGTTCGGCTGGAGCATCGCCGTCACCATCATGACCCCGAAAACCGCGCCGCTCGCACCCAGCAACGGAAATGGGCTGTTCCAGTTAAAGAGCATCCAGAATATATTTCCTGCTATTCCGCCCACGAAATATATTTCCAGGAAACTCAATGCCCCGAGCTGGGGAGCCACGAGCGAGCCGAACAGATAGAGTCCCCACATGTTCAGCAGAAGATGTGTGCCGCCTGCGTGGAGGAACATTGCGGTTAAGGGTTGCCATAGCTTTAAGTTCCTGAATCCTGCGCTGTTGAACGTGAACTCATCGATAAACTGCCCTAGGTTCGGCTGTATGAAAAAGTATATAAGTACATTTATGAGAATAAGAGTAAATACGCATTTCATTCCCGATGCGTCGTTCCTGCCGCCGGGTCTTGAGTATATCCTGTCTGAAAACATCTTTGCCTTTCTTTATAAAAATTAAGCATTATTATACGATTCATTTCGCAAACTTCAAAAACTTATGATAATTTATCTCCTGTTATTTGAATAGGACACTTTAGCTCGACTATGTGGTTTTATATTTCGCTTGTTATTATAACCATTGCACTGTACTACTTCTACAAGAGGTATAAAAGCACTCTTTCGGCGAAGGACAGTTTTGCCGTTCAGGTACTTCTCCTTCTCATGCTCGTTCTTTTTTACTTCAAGGTATTTTCCATTCTGATGGGCAGTACGCCCAAGAGTGAACTCTTGGAAAAGGAGCGTTCATACATGGAACTCGCAGGAAAGTACAGCGCCGATTATATCCGGAATTATCCATGGAATGCCTCGAAAAGAATAAAGAAGGTACTTATCATTGACTATCCTCTGGACAAAAAACTGCCAGGCTCAGGCATGTCCGACGCGATAATCAAAGGAATTGAGAAGAGCCTCGATTCCACCAGCTTCAAAATCTGCGCCATCGAAAGACCTTATGAATCCGCTGATTCTTCTTCCGCCTGGCTCAGCCCCAGAGAGTTCGATATGGCGATACGTAAACACCCCAGAACTGATTTCGTCATATCTCTTGTCGGGCTGCCGAGAATGCTCGGAAGCCTGTCGTTCTGGAGAAAACCCAATGCGCCGAAGCTAATCCTTATTCGGGGGAATGTGTCTAGGCTTGAGTCAGCATTCAGACAAAAAGCTGTGATTGGCGCAATGGTTTTTATCCCGGGGCTCAATTTCAAAAATGCGAAAATTCTCAATACTGAGAATGAGAAAGAGGCGGAAAATGCTTTTTACCAGCACTTCATTTTTATTACTCCAAGGAATATACGGGGAGTGCAAAACGACTTTCCCGAGCTTTTCTGGAAAAAATAGAGCCAGATGCGCTTTGTGCGTTTTTTGTTAAATCTGCTTATCTCCCTCGATTTTATACTGAAAATTCCATAGTCATAATTTATACTGGTATTAGGACAATTTACCAAGCTGCTTAAGATGCGCCCCCCTACGTCCGGTAGCAGTATTGTTTACATAGAAGACTGGATATTGAAAGGAGGGTCGAATCATGAAAGCGAACCTAAAATGTCGTTACTCCCTCGTAGAGCTGATGTGCGTAATGTTTATTACCGTGGCACTGATGGCCTTGTTAATCCCATCCTTGGAAAGGGTCAAGGGCATGGCCAGAAAGACGTTCTGCCGGAACAACCTCCAGCAGATGCTCGTATGCACTAACCTCTACAAGGCTGATAACAGGGGGGCGCTCCCTTACGTGTCCCTGTGGTTGGTTGACTTCTCATTCCTCTCCAATTATATAACTGGGTTCGGAATGACGATGTGCCCGGACACAGAAGACGTTGTCTCAAAGGTCGGTGACCTCGTCGGCGATACCAGCTACCATTATATGGGGAGCCGTTATGACTGGGAAAGAAACAATGTTGCCTTTGGAGACGGCACTGAATACGGGTACGACCCCGAAAATCCAGGAATAGCCGAACAACTTTCTAAAAAGGAGGAAAGGGTTATTTACGATAAATCTGACATTGTCCACTACGGTTTTTTCAATGTTGTTCATATGGACAGCTCTCACGTTGAGTCGCTTCCCTCTTCGGAATATGCTAATTTCTGGTATTATGATTATGCCGGCGATATAGACCTGTCCGAAGATGCCACAAACAATGTAAATGAGTTCAGAAACAACCTTACCTACCGACATACCAATAACGGTCACGGCAATAACGAGGACGGCGTGGACTGCAGTAATCCGGGGCAGGGCTGGATGGGGAAGTGGGAGGACGTATCTGCCGGATTTGATGATGAAAAGCAATGAGGTGAAGGAATGTTCTGTTAAATGTCAGTGTGTGTGCGTATCTTGCAGGCCGGTCGTTGTTGACCGGCCTGATTTTTTTTATGGCGATCGAATTTTTATTCAATGATTTTTCCCACTTTTCATTGCTCTGGCATCCTAAATGCTGTATATTTCCGTCAAGAGGTTAAGGAGGACTGGAAATGAAAAAGAAGAGTTGTCTGCGGAATTGTTTTTCACTCGTCGAACTGCTTTCTGTAACATGTATCGCTATTGCCATCATTGCCCTTTTGTTTCCGGCTCTGGAAAGAGCGAAAGGAATGGCAAGAAAAACATTTTGCAAGGGAAATCTCCAGCAGATGGTCGTCTGCACTAACCTATACAAGGCCGACAATAGGGGAACTCTTCCCTATTCTTCCGTGTGGCTTGTCGATTTTTCCTTTCTCTCAAATTACATAACTAATTTTGACATGGCGGTATGCCCCGATACTGAAGACAGCGTTGTTGCGGCTTCAGATCTTGTCGGCAATACCAGCTATCACTATATGGGAAGCCGCTATGACTGGGAAAAGAACTTCACTGCCTCAGGCGACGGTTCTGAATATGGATTTGACACAGGTAATGCTGAGGTCGCCTCATTGCTCTCAAGCAAAGAGGAAAAGGTCGTTTACGACAGGTCTGACATTCTCCATTATGGAATGTTTAACGTTGTTCATCTTGACGGCGGGCACGTTGAATCCCTTGCGGCCGCAAATTACAGTAATTTCTGGTATTATGACGATTCCGGCAGCCTTGATTCCACCAGTGACAGGACAAGAAACACTAACCGTCATCGCTATCGTCACGGAAATACATATGCCGAGGGTAGCGGTAATGGTTATGGCGATACTGAAAGCGATGCCGGAAGCGAACAGACCAATAACGGGCACGGCAACAACGAGGATGGCGTAGACTGCAGCAATCCCGGACAGGGAAATGGCGGGCCTAACGGCGAAGAAGATCCGTCCGGCACTGTCGATGATGAAAATGGTAATGGCAGCAACAGTTCCGCTGAAACATCTGACGCATCAACGGGCGATGATGACAGTTCCGCTGAAACATCTGACGATGATGGCGAAGGCAACTCCAATAACGGGCACGGCAACAACGAGGATGGCGTAGACTGCAGCAATCCCGGACAGGGAAATGGCGGCCCCAATGGCGAAGTGGATGCATCCGGTGATGTCGATGATGAAAGCAGCAACGGCAACAACGGAAATGGCAACGACAAAGACAAATAAATATATTCCTCGGTACTTCCTAACCTGTGAGAACCGGCCCTGCTAGGGCCGGTTTTTTTTGTAATCGGGCTTTCGCCTTCTTAATCGAATTCGCTTCGGGCGCGGCGCGTCATTAAATCGTAGACGGCCTGTCGAGGATCTTTGTTTTCATAAAGGGTCTTGTAAACTTCGTCAATAATAGGGGTTATGACATTGCATTTACGGGCAAGTTCGTAGGCGCTCTTCGAAGTTTTAACGCCCTCGGCTACAACGAGTCCCATTTCTTTCAGAATCTCATCGATGCTTCTGCCTCTGCCGAGTTCTTCGCCAACATGACGGTTGCGGCTGTGTCCGCTCATACATGTTACGATAAGGTCGCCGGTTCCGCTGAGTCCGGCAAATGTCTTCTCTCGCCCGCCGAGCGCATCACCCAGCCGCGACATTTCGGCTATGCCGCGGGTTATGAGTGCCGCTTTGGAGTTATCGCCCATTTTCATTCCGTCTACAACGCCGGCCGCAATAGCAAGCACGTTTTTAAGTGAGCCGCCCAGCTCCACACTTGTTACATCATCGGTCGTGTAAACCCTGAAATAACTATTCATCATGAGTTCCTGGACAGCGCGTGCCTCGGCGGGAGAGGAAGAGGCGGCGACAACGGCGGTTGGACATTTGCGTGCGACTTCTTCAGCATGACTCGGCCCTGAAAGTACGCAAAACTGGACGCGGCCCAAGACTTCGGAGCAGACTTCGCTCATTCGCTTAAGGGTACCGTTTTCTATTCCTTTGGCTACACTTATTATCAGCTGCTCCGGTTTGTAAAACGGGCGGAGCTTCTCAAGTGTGGAGCGAGCGTACTGTGACGGAGATGCAAGATATATATATTTTGCGCCCGACACGGCATCGGCGATATCCGTGGAAAGCACAAGCTTTTCGTCCAGAGGGACACCTGCGAGAAAGCGGGAGTTTTCCTTTTTTGCCTTCATTTCCTCTATATATTCAGGGAAGGGGCCCCATAGGACGACATCATGCCCGTTGCCGCAAAGAAGAAGAGCGATAGCTGTTCCCCATCCGCCATCGCTTAACACACATATCTTTTCTTTCAGCATTATTCGGTATCCCTTTTAACTTTTACAAAACGGTTTTCCGTTCCGTTTCTGAGCCTTTCTATGTTTGCCCTATGCTTGAACACGGCAAGAAAAGTGATGATTACAAGAAGAACAAGTACCGCGGGGGGAAGCGGCCATACCCCGGCAAAAGCGAAGATGATGGCCGCCACCGGCAGGACTACAGCGGCGGCTATACTTGCCAAGGAGACATATTTCGAATAGAGAAATACCGTAAACCAGACGGCGGCACATGTGATTGTCGCATATGGGGAAAGCGCCAGTAGCGCCCCTGCGCTGGTGGACATGCCCTTGCCACCTGTGAATTTAAGAAAAATGCTCCACATGTGTCCCGCGACGCACGCAAAGACAACTGAGCAGAGAAATACACCTGAGCAATCGGAAATAAATCCGGCGCTAATGAGCTTCATCGCGAGCAGTACGGGCAGAAGGCCCTTCAGAAAATCCATGAGGAAGCATATTCTGCCAGCCCATTTGCCGAGAACCCTTGTTACATTGGTTGCCCCGATATTTCCACTGCCGTGCTTCCTTATATCGATTCCTCTGAGTTTTCCGATTACAAATCCCCAGGGAATCGAAGCGAAAATGTAGGAAACAATTATAAATCCCACAGATGATATCATTTTTAAAACCTTCCCTTAATTCATAGAACTTTCAGATAAAGACACTATATTCTGAAGATTAAATTTCAAATCAATAAAATGAGCAAAAGGCTTCGAAAGATGAAAAAAGGAAGACTTATTGTTTCCGCGAGTGAGATATCCGCCGATATTTTATATGCGAGCGGCTTCTTTTGCCCGGATCCTTTCATCTTTTTTTCGGCAGGAAGCGAAAAAGCCGTCGTGCTTTCAACCCTCGAATATCAGAGAGCGCTTTCGCAGGTGAAAAAGGGAGTTAAGGTATATCACGACCTCGCATTCGCAAAAAAGGAAAATGCGCACCCCGGGAAATTAGAACTTATAATCGCCATATCTGAAAAAACAGGAATAAAAGACTGGGAAGTTCCCCCCGATTTCTCGCTTAAATACGCTCGGGATTTGGAGAAAAAGGGAATAAAGACCACCATTTCCGAATCTGCCTTTTTCCCGGCGCGCGCAGTAAAGACAAAACGCGAGATATCTTTTATTGCCAAGGCCCAGAAGGCAACGGAATCGGCAATGAAAATGGCACAGCGTATGATAGCCGAAGCCAGCGTGGACAAGAATTCAAGTCTCATACTCAATGGCGAAATACTCAGCTCCGAACGCCTTCGCTCGGAAATTGAAACAGAACTTAAACGCAACGGCTATTCCGCATCAAGAACAATAACTGCCTGCGGGAGGCAATCGTCCGAACCGCACAACGCCGGCAATGGCCCGCTGAAGGCCGGACAGGTAATAATAGCGGACATATTTCCGCGCTCGGACGCGACAGGTTACTGGGGCGACATGACAAGGACCTTTTTCAAAGGCAAAGCGCCGTCGACAATAAAAAGGGCGTTTGATGCTGTTTTTGAAGCAAAAGAGAAGTCGCGGGCAATGCTGAAGGCTGGAGTAAAGGCAGCCGCAGTCTACAGGAAAGCCTTTGAAGTGCTCGAAAAACGCGGCTTTCCAACAGGGTCAAAGAACGGACTCAACTATGGATTCATTCATGGACTTGGCCACGGGGTGGGGCTTGAAATCCATGAGCAGCCTAGGGTATCTCCGATGAATCATGGCATACTGGAAGAAGGTAACGTGATATCCGTGGAGCCTGGGCTTTACTATCCGGAATGGGGCGGAATAAGAATCGAAGACCTTGCAATAATTGGAGAAAGCTCTCATGTATTGCTCAACAGCCCCGCAGCGGAACTGGAGATACCATGAATAAAATAATAGCTCTCGATATAGGAAACGTGTGCGTGACACTGAGACATGACCGCGCTCTTGCCTTTTTAGGATATAAAGTAATTGAGGATGTTCCAGAGGAATTTCTTCAGGCTACAGAAATGATGGAAAGAGGATTCATGACAGAAGATGATTGGCTGAACCTTTTCAGGAAAAGCACCGGTTCGACACTGAAGGACGATGAGTTACGGCACGCATGGAACCTTATAATAGGTGAAAACATCAACGGGATGGCAGACGCTGTGAAAAAGGCCGCATCCAAAGGTTTCCGTATGATATTTTTTTCAGACACGTCAGAGCTTCACTCTATGAGGATATACCGCACGCTCTCATTCGCCCACCTTGTAAGCGGCGCAATATTCAGCTTCGAGGAAGGCGCGAAAAAACCGGAGAGCCGAATGTATGAGGCGTTTGAAGGAAAATATGGAAAGCCATGTTACTACACCGACGATATGCCTCAGAACATTGAGGCTGCCATCAAGCGCGGCTGGAACGCAATGATATTCAAGGGGGCAGATGATTTTAGCATGGCAATAGACTCACTATAGAAAACGACGGAGATTGATCTGAGCATGTCCTTGACACTTAACGCAATAAGGTTTCCTGTGCTTGGCGCGGTCATGGGATTGACCTACGCTGCCATATTGTTCCGACTGTGGGAGGTGCAGATAAAAGATGGCGAGGAGCATCGCGAAAACATATCTAAACAGTCCATAAGAAGTATCCGCGATCCTGGCGTGAGAGGACGGATATACAGCTCGGACGGAAAACTGCTCGCCGATAACAGACCGTCTTACAACGTGGTGTTTCACCTTTCGGAAATGCGTAAGCCGGGCCGACAGGCTAAAACGATAAAGCATATACTTGAATGCGCGGAACGTATCGCAAACGTCCTCAAGAAACCTCAACCCCTTACAGAAAAAATCGTGCGGCATCACATAAATACCAAGCCAGGCATGACTCTTTCCTTATTTAAAAATCTCACGCAGAAGGAACTTGCCATCGTTTCCGAGCTTATGCCACCCGTGGCTGGCATGGAAATAAAGACCGAACCTGTGCGGCTTTATCCGGAAGGCAAAAAATGTGCGCATGTGATAGGCTATGTTGGCAGAGAAGACCCTGTAAAGGCAGAGGATAAGGAGGATTTCTTCTATTACGTTCCTGATCCTGTCGGTAGAAATGGCGCCGAAAACACTTTCGATAACGAACTTCGAGGAGAACCCGGGACCAGTCTCGTCCGTGTAAATAACGTAGGATATATACATGAGGTCATTGAATCGAGTCCGGCACGGATGGGGGCTGACGTGGTACTTACTATAGACTGGAAGGCTCAGGAAATAGCTGAACGACTTATGGACGGCAAAACAGGCGCATTTATCGTTCTTGATGCCGACAACGGCGAAGTCCTTGCCATGCTATCTGCCCCCGCCTACAACCCCCAGGATTTCGTTCCCCACATTTTTTCAAAAAAATGGAAGGAGCTTAATTCCAATCCGTTAAGGCCGATGATAAACAGGGCGTTGTCAGGAACATACATGCCGGGTTCCATAATCAAACCGCTTATAGCGCTTGCTCTCCAGAAAAATGGGATATCCCCAAAAGAAACAGTAACATGTGACGGCGCCACGACCATCGGGAATGCAGTGATTAGATGCTGGAGCTGGCGTAGCGGCGGGCACGGAACAGTTAATATGACGGAGGCAATTCGTTCATCGTGCAATGATTATTTCATAGAGAAAGGTTCACAGATAGGCCTTGATAATATTGTTGTCGTCTTGGAATCTGCTGGAATAGGTTCCCCTTCAGGCATACAGCTTCCAGAGGAAAAAGGGATGCTCCCGTCTCGCGAAGTAAAACAAAAGCTTTATAAAATGCCCTGGAATCAGTATGACACCGGAATACTGTCGATAGGGCAGGGCATAATTCTCTTAACCCCGATTCAGGCCGCGAGCTATGTTGCGGCGATAGCCAACGGCGGTAAAGTCATGAAACCTTCCATCCTCGGGAAAATTATTCCTCAGGATGGTAAGGCCGCACTCAGATACAGCCCTGAATTGAAATCACGTCTCAAGGCCTCTCAAGAAAGTCTTAAAATAGTGAAGGAGGGGATGTACAAGGCCGTTAACGATCCGGAAGGCAGCTCTAAGCTGGCTAAAAATGACAAAATAGTTCTTTACGGTAAAACCGGAACGGCGGAGGTAGGGCCGCGCAGCAACCGATATACTAATACATGGTTCATAGCCTTCGGTTCCGACAAAGGAAAAACCTATGCAATCTGCATCTTCATAGAAAAAGGCATGAGCGGCGGAAGAACATGCGCCCCGTTGGCTGCAGAATTCTTTGACGAATATCTCCAGAAAGATGATTCCGAATAATCATAAAAAAACTGCTGAGGCCCTGTTGATATATAATAAATTTAAGTTATATTGACCGGATTGAATGTAAAAAAATAAGGATAGCCCATGCCTGAAAACCTCAAAGTCTCATGTCCTGGGTGCAATCTTGTATACGACCTTCCGGCGGAATATGCAGGACAGGCCGCGGAATGCACGGAATGCGGGGCCATTTTTACAATAACGTCTCCCCAGTCCAGCCCGGTTCCACCCCAGCAGTCACCAGCGGCAGCCACAACGGCCCCTGTAAATGAGCAGCCTCAGGCTGCGACAAAGATGGATGGTGACGGCGGTCCAACCAATACAGTTAAGCTTTCAAGAGCCAGCATCGGCATGCTTCCTGACGTGAATGATCAGTTTAGAATTGATGTTATTAAAAATGATACCGACAGAATGAAAACGTCCGACTTTCCCCAGCCTGGAACAGGCAAGATGACAAGTACGAAGGTCAGAAAGACCCTCACCAACATAAGACCCAAAGCAAAATTCGCACCCCCTCCGAGGCCCACGAAAAAGTGGTGGCAGTTCTGGAAATAAACGGTTGAACTTTCTTGTTTTAGTATCTAAATTCTCTCATAGAGGGAATGGATTCAAATTCAGGGAGTCTTGATAATGTCAGGGGATCAACAGGACGACTGTAAGGCCGCACTCAGAAGCATAAGAAATATCGGCATTATCGCACATATTGATGCCGGTAAAACCACGGTTACCGAAAGATTCCTCTACTACTCGGGCAAAACACACCGAATCGGCGATGTCGATGCAGGCAATACCGTAATGGATTATCTCGACGAGGAGCGCCGCAGGGGAATAACAATAACAGCCGCGGCGGCAAGTCTCCAATGGACACAGAAGGGCTCGGAGAAGCTCATACATCTCATAGATACCCCCGGACATATCGACTTTACAGCAGAAGTCGAAAGGGCCATAAGGGTAAGCGACGGAGCTATCGTGATCTTTAGCGGAGTTGAAGGTGTTGAGGCGCAAAGCGAAAAAGTCTGGCGACAGTCGGAAAAATATCAGGTTCCCAAAATAGCGTTTATCAATAAGCTGGATAGAATGGGGGCGTCCTATGAAAGAACGCTCGAAGAGATCAAAATGAAATTTCCTGCGGCGGCCCCTGCCGCTTTTCAATTGCCCCTCGGAATTGAGGATACCCTTGAAGGCGTAATCGACCTCGTTGAAATGAAACTCCTGCGTTTTACAGGAGAAGACGGCGCACTTATTAAAATCGACGAAATACCGATGGGAATGAAAGATGAATCTGCCACAGCAAGAGAAGCTCTTATAGAGGCACTTTCCGATGTTTCAGACGTGATAGCCGAACTCTATATAGAAGGAAAATCAATATCTGTCGAGACAATTCACGCCGAAGCCAGAAAAGCCGTAATATCCGGCAAACTTTGTCCTGTCTTTGTCGGCTCGGCACGGAAAAACATAGGAATACAGCCTCTGCTTGACGCGGTGTGCCTTTATCTGCCAAGCCCGTTCGATCGAGGCAATATCCAAGTCCACAACCCCGAAGATAACTCTGAGTTTCACATAAGCCCTGAAGATAAAAATTTCAGTGCACTTGTTTTTAAAGTGATAGCCGGTGGAAGTGCCGATTTACTTTACACCAGAACATACTCAGGTACCCTGAAAGTGAGCGATATCTTATGGAATCCGAGGACAAAGGAAAAAGTGAGGGTCAAGAGAATTTTAAGGCTTTTTGCAAAAAATATTGAGGCCGACGACAAGGCGGGAGCCGGCGATATCATAGGAATTACGGGACCTTCAAATGTATATACAGGCGACACCTTGTGCTCGGTTAATTTTCCAGTGCTCCTTGAGAAGATAAGTTTCCCCGAGCCGGTAATGTCAATTGCCATCGAGCCGAAGTCATCGAAGGACAAGGAAAAACTTGCCAACTGCCTGGAACTTCTTTGCCGCGAAGATCCAACCCTGAGCCTTCAGGTACATGAAAATACCGGACAGCAACTTCTCTCGGGAATGGGCGAACTGCACCTGGAAATAAATACGAACCGCATAAAAAATGAATTCAATATCGACTCCAGATGCGGAGAACCGCAGGTCGCCTTCAAGGAAACGATAAAGGAGAACGTCAGCGCGGCGGGAATATTTAATAAAGTTATGGGCGATAATGAATATTTCGCGGAAGTTGACTTTATTCTGGAGCCATCGCCGAAACTTGAGAGGGGGATAGAAACAGTTCTCAACTTGAAAAAGAAAAACGAGATATCTAAGGATTGGCAGAATTCCGCGCTCAGCGCACTCCTCAATGGTCTTAAAACTGGTGGAAACTGGGGATACCCCCTGACATATATCAAAGGCACTGTCACTGATATAAGAGGGATATCCGGAAAGACCACTGAGAGCTCTGTCGCTGGTGCTGTTCTTGACGGACTCCGTAAGGCCGTTGCTCATGGAACAGTTCTGCTTGAGCCACTGATGCGCCTTGAAGTAATCTCACCGACAGAGTATACCGGAGAAATAACAGGGTGCCTTCAGTCAATGAGGGCGATTATCCATGGCATAGAAAACCTCCCAGGCTCCAAGAGGCTATTCTGCGAGGTTCCCCTTTCCGAAATGTTCGGCTTCAGCAAATCGCTGCCTAAACTCTCCGGCGGACGCGCCGCCTTCAGCATGGAACCATGTGGTTATCAGGAGATAACAGGCAGAAATCTTGAGCGCCTAGCCGAGAAAACGATGAGCCTCAAGTTTAACTGAAAAGATGGGTGCGATTTGAAAAGTTCTATTTGCGCAGGGACTGGCTTTTATACCTTTTTCGTCATAAAATCTATTCAGGCGAGGGGCTGGATTTTAGAATTTTATTTCTTTGATCGACGCGCTCGGCGGCTTCCTTTTCACATTCAAGAAAGATGTCCTTCCCATATTTTTTGATGAGCATTTTCTTCATTGTGAGATTATAGCCTTCGTAATAGCGGGATTTTTTAAGAGATATGAAGCTGCCTTCTCCACTGTGAAAGATATAGACTTTATATTTGTCAAGAAGAATACTCTTGTAATCGTTATGCCAGGCGGGCTGATTATACCCCCACTCTTTAATTTCCTGACGCCCCAGCGTGTTTTCGATCCAGCCCATAGCAGCCCCCTGAAAATATTCGGTAGGCAGTATCCACATCAGCAGCACAATTGGGATGGTCAGGAGAAGGGCGATTTTAGGCATTTTGGCGCTATCAAAAGAAAAGTTCATAGTATTTCTCTAGTAAATAATTTCACGTATATCTGACCCTGGCGTTGTCTGGATAAAATATCATTTCCAGAGGGAAATGCAATTTATTATTGTTTTTCAAACTATGGCCACGTTAAAGTAATATAGTGGTCCGCAGGGCAATCTCCTCTAAGAATCCCAGTGGAATCTAGTTATTTTTGCTGAAAGTTGTGAAATCAGATGGACAGAATACGGTATCGAGTTTTAGATTATACGTTTTAATGTACCCAATGGAGTACCGATGATGAAAATAGAAAATAGATTTTTACGTTTAAGTCTGAAAGACTCGACACTTCTGGTCTTGAATAAATTGACAGGAACTAAGGCCGTTTTAAACTGGCCTGCTGTTTCTGTTTCAATCGGGACGCGCATCTACCGCCCGTCAAGGCCGTCGTCGCCGCCCGAATTGTTAAAAAAGTCGTTCCGACAAAAGTTTACAGTGGACGGTCTTTTCTTTTCCATTTCAATTTCTATCGGAGATGGACCGTGGTTAAGAAAAAAACTGTCGGTATCAACATACAAGCAGATGCCAACCCCGGATTATGTCGAACTTGATAATCAGTCTATTGTCCCCGACGGTCTTGAGCTTTGCGGCTATCGGGCGTCGAAACAAAGCACCGAAAAGAGGGCAGGGGAGGAAGGTACCGGTTTTATAGCTGGCTGCGGATATCCCTTGATAGGCAGAGACTTCTTTGCTGGGATAGAGCATCCGGCGGCATTTTCTTTACTCGAGAAAAGTGAACGCAGTGAGTCTTTTAATCTCAGGCACTTTCCGGTGTGGGGAGACGGCAAGCTGGAAGAGGTCGATTCCGTAATAGGCTGGAGGGACGGGGACGCACGGGGGGCCTTCGCCGACTATCTTGACAGTATCCGGCTGAAGCCGCTGACAAAGCCTTTTATTTCCTTCTGTACCTTCTGGTCCGATCCCTACCTTGGTGACAGGGAGTATGAAGTTTCTTACAGCGCGTATGAAGCCTTTTTTAAGGCTTTTCAGAAGCAATGCCTTATTCCCGATGCTTTTACTCTTGATGCCGGCTGGAATGAGCGCAACAGTATATTTCGTTCCAAAAAGAAAATAGGGGGTGACAAGGGGCTCGTGAAACTTAGGACGCTGGCCCGAAAAATGGGCAGCTCTCTCAGCCTCTGGTTAAGTCATAACGGCCCCATGGGCATAGACCCCGCCTACATGAAAAAAAGGGGGTTTGAAGTTGGTTCAGGAACTTCCGCAGCCTATTCCGGGGACGGATATGGGGTAATGATGGATTCTGAATTTGAGAAGGCTCTTGAAAAAAGATTTGTCGAACTCGCCGGAAACATCGGGGCCGTCCATTTCAAAATTGACTGGGACAACGAGTGTGCTTCAAACGAGAAGTTCAGTGAGCGTTATCCTACGTACAATCATGTTCGCCAGGCATCAATAAACGCCTTTTTCCGGATAGCCCGCAAGCTCAGGAAAGTCAGGCCGCGTGTCATATTGCGTAATGGTTGGTGGCCTTCGCCCTGGTGGCTGACGGAGGCAAATCATCTTTGGCTTCCGGATTCGGGGGATTCGGAATATGCTTCACTTCCTTCGGACTCTCAGCGCGATTCGGCTCAGACGCACCGCGACCTCATGTATTACAATGTCCTCGTTCGCGACAAAAGTGCGGTTCCACTTGACTGTTTTGACAATCACGAGTTTCCTGACGCCTTCAGAAATCCTTTTCTTAACGAGCCTGTAAACTTCACAAATGCGGTGTGGCTCTCATTCGTGAGAGGTAGTACTTATATCGCCTATACAATTCACCCTGAAAGCCTTGAGCCGTGGCAGGCCAATGCCTTGAAGGGGATAATGAAGTTCTGCTCTGAAAATTCTTCCAGTATTTTTGTGCGGCGTGGCCGGATGGTGCTGGGCAGTCCAGGCAAAGGGGAAATATATGGATTTCTTCAGCCCGGTAAGGATGAGTCATGGTGCGTTTTAAGAAACCCGCTTCCGGTACCGGCGAAGCAGAAATTGGATTCTTCCTTCCTTTCGCATAAATGCGTTTCGGCACTGCAGTTCTACCCGCATTTCGAATCGCTTGATATGTCCGATGAAATAACGTTTCTGCCGCATGAGCTCAAAGTCGTTATCTTCTCCTCAAAAAAAATAGGCCTGCCGTATACTGTCCCATTTATGGTCGAGAAGAAGAATTCAGCTTTTGATTTCAGATTTCCCGCTTCCCTTGAAATGGGCCGGAATGTGAAGCCTCTCGCGCACCCTGTACACAGGATAGACTCGCTGCGTTGTGTGAAATTTGAAAGACTCGGTAACGGCCATGATCTTCTGCTTCGCTGGATAATCCAGCTTCCATATCGCTTCCGCGATGCCCGCATAAGTATAATGTCCGATGCAAAATTGAAGCTGAGGGCATCCTCAGGGCGTTACCACGACGGGTTATCAGCTTATACGATTCCGGTGGCAGAAATTTCTCCAAGCCGCATGGGGTATGGAGAAGCAAAGAACAATCCTGACGGTGCGCCTGAATATCCTTCCTTTTATTACTTTTCGGTGCCGGACGGGGGAGAGGTATGCATATCCCTTGAAATAGAAGGGGTTGCGAAAAAATCAGGGCTTTCTGCGTGGGTTTCCGGGTATGAGGCTCCGTCCCGTGACGCTGTTAGAAAAGTTAAGATGATGAAATATCCGGCAAAGGGGCTTCCGGTGCAGAACCCGCTCGGCTTCGGTACGGTCCTTGAACTCCCGGTAAAGAGCGAGGCCTAACTTATGGATTTAAAAGAGCAGATACCTGATGACTGGAAAATGGTTATCAATGAAGAGTTTGCAAAATCGTATTTTCCGACTCTCTCTTCTTTTGTATCCGATGAGATGAAAAATTATCAGGTCTTCCCACCGCGAGACGAAATATTTTCGGCATTCAAGCTGACAAGCTATGATTCGATAAAAGTGCTTATTTTGGGGCAGGACCCGTATCACGATCAAGGACAGGCGCACGGACTCTGTTTTTCCGTGCGGAAAGGGGTGAAAATTCCGCCGTCATTGAGAAATATATATAAGGAACTGCGGAACGATCTCGGCCTGCCTATTCCTTTACACGGCTTTCTCGAAAACTGGGCAAAACAGGGAATACTTATGCTGAACACCTCCCTTACTGTAAGGGCGCATTTGCCGGGATCGCACGCGAAGTCAGGCTGGGAATATTTTACTGATGCGGTCATCGAAGCCGTGAACAGAAAGACCAGTCCCGTTGTCTTTGTCCTCTGGGGAGCGTCCGCTATGAAGAAAGCCCCCCTTATAGATGAGTCGAAGCATCATATAGTTTCGTCGGCGCATCCTTCTCCGCTTTCGGCATCGCGTGGTTTTTTTGGAAGCAGACCTTTTTCTAAAATAAATTCCTTTCTAGGGCAGGGCGGACACGATGCCATCGACTGGTGTCCGGCTCAAGAGGTAAACGATCTTTTCTCGTTCTGAATCTCTTATTTGTAGGCGGAGATTACGCGCCTGGTTTCTAAATCGTCCTGTTTTTTGCGCATGGTGTCGCGCTTGTCGGCTAGGGTTTTGCCCTTGGCTATTCCGAGGTCGACCTTGACCCTTCCTTTTTTGAGGTAGAATCTAAGCGGAATTACCGTAAGTCCCCGCTCTTTTATTTTTGAGGCTATTTTGAGTATCTCACGCTTATGGAGTAAAAGACGGCGCGGTCTTTTTGTTTCATGATTGAATCTGTTCCCGTGTTCGTAGCCTGCGATATGCACATTCATCATTATGGCTTCGCCAGATTCTATTTTTACGAAAGAATCCGTGAGTGTAACGGACTTGGCCCTGCAGCTTTTTACCTCGGTTCCCTTCAATTCGATACCGGCTTCATAATGTTCGAGGATATGATAATCGTGGAACGCCTTGCGGTTCGTCGCTATTAGATTATCTTCCTTCTGGTCTTTTTCTTTTGATGTCATATAGCTCTTAAACTCGTTTTAAAGAAAAGAGTTACGGTCGTCCCGTGTTCCTTTTCCGATTTTTTTTCACTGACGGATTCCACTTCTATTTCACCGCCATAAGCGTTCATGAATTTTCTTACAAGGGGCATTCCGTAACCGGTGCCAGACTCTCCGCTTGTGCCGGGGCGGCTGGTGGCTTTGTTCGTATTGAAAATATCTTTTAACAGTTTATCGCTCATCCCGATGCCGCTGTCGGCGATTATGAGTCTAAGTCCGCCGTCCGCCTCTTTTTTTGAGTATATTTTGATAGTTGACCCGGGATACGAGAATTTGATGGCATTGGTCAGGATGTTGTTTATCACTGAATTTGTGAGAGAGGTACTTTCGGCCAGCACCCTATCATCGGGTGCAAGATTGACCTCAGTAGAAATATTTTTTTCCTTGAAGCGTTTTTTGAGGATGAGAAATGATTCATTCAGTACGTTATTCAAATTAATATCTTGAATTGTGAATTCTGTTTTGCCGTCTTCTATCGCGTGCATTTTCCTTACGAGATCTATTATTTCAAGTCCTTTGTAAGCGACATTTTCAGCCTCCTTCTTTAATTCCTGGAAATGCGTTTCCACTTCTATTAATTCCAGAGCGCCTATTACGGAGGCAAAGGGATTTACGAGATCATGGCACAAAACGTGAAGCATTTCTTTTCTTTCATCGTTCTGTTTCTCTATTGATTCCTTGCTTATCTTGAGTTCGTTGTTAAGTTTTTTGAGCTCAACAAGGTTTTCCTGCAGTTTTCTATTGAGCAGAACATCTTCAAGATGGACGCTTAGCCGCGCTAGGAGCTCCTCCTTTATAAAGGGCTTGGTAAGGTAGTCGTCAGCTCCGCTCTTAAATAAGTCGAGTTGCGTTACCTTATCATCGATGGCTGATAGGATTATTATCGGCAGGGCTTTTAGTCCCAATTCTTTACGTATTTTGTTCGTCAGTTCTATTCCATTCATGGCAGGCATTTCCAAATCGGTAATGACCATGTCTATTTCCTGGCTGTGTTTGGAAATAATATCGTATGCGTCGTTGCCGTTTTCAGCCCGATAAACATAGACCCCTTCACGCTGGAGTACTTCAGAAATTATGGCGAGGTATATTTTGCTGTCATCTGCAACAAGAGCCTTGAGACCTGCAAGCTTCTTGGAGCTTTTCAATATTTTATCGACCCTTGTAAGTATTTCGTCTTCAAGAATTTCCTTGCTAATGAAATCTGCCCCGCCCAGCGCGAATCCTTTTTTCCTATCTTCTATTGTGTCTTGCGCTGTTACGAAAAGTATTGGTATTCGTCCTCCGGCGGGACTGCAAAATACAGGTCTGTACTTTTCCTTGTTGAGTTCTGCGCACGTTCTAAACCCGTCAAGTACCGGCATTTCTACGTCAAGGGTTACAAGATCTATGGTGCCGTGGGCCGCGACAATATGGCGGAGCGCATCTGCCCCGTCCCGTGCCTCTATTATCTCATAGCCGCCGCTCTGGAGTTTTCTTCTGATTATGTTTCTGAACGTGGCACTGTCGTCTACTACGAGGATTTTCATTGTCAAATTCCCCCCGATTAAAATATCTTACTCGAGAAATCGTTTGGCTTTTTTCTCAAATGCCTCTTTCAACGGATGGTTTTCGGCATCCTTCAGCGTATCAGTGAAATCCTTGAGGAGCTTTTTCTGTTCTTTTGAGAGATCCAAGGGTGTTTCTATAAATATTCTTACATGCTGGTCGCCTCTTCCTCCGCCTCGCAGCGAGGGAACACCCTTGTTTTTTAAGCGTAATACAGTTCCATTCTGTGTGCCTTCAGGAATTTTCATCCTAGTTTTCCCGCTTATGGTTGGTACATCAATTATGCCGCCAACCGCCGCCGTTGCGAAATCTATGGGGACTTCACAGATTATATCATTGCCGTCCCTGAGGAAGACATCGTGGGATTTTACGTGTATTACCACATAGAGGTCGCCTGGTCTGCCGCCGCGATAGCCGCTCTCGCCTTCGCCGGATACTCTGAGCCTGGAACCTGTGTCAACGCCGGGCGGTATATGTATCTGGAGATTTTTGTCTATTCTTATCCGTCCTTCTCCGCTGCAGCTTGAACATGGGGTTTTAATCATCTGGCCCGAGCCGCCACAGGACGGGCAGGACTGCCTGATGCTAAAGAATCCCTGTGCAAGCGATACCTGCCCGGTTCCGCCACAACGGGTGCAGGTTGTTTTGCCTGTTCCCGGCTCACTGCCACTTCCCTTGCATCTTGAGCACTCATCCATTCTGGGGATATTGATCTTTTTGTCGGCGCCGTAGACGGCATCCTCGAAATCAATTTCAAGGTCGTATCTCAAGTCTGAACCATCTCTTGCGGAACTGGCGCTGCGGCGTGAATGCCCGCCGCCAAAGAGGTCATCGAATATGCTGCCGCCGCCACCGCCGCCACCGCCGTTGCCGAAGACCTGGCTGAATATGTCGAACGGATCGTGGAATCCTCCACCGGAGGTTCCCGACGATGCGCTTCGCTTGAAGGCATCAGGTCCGAACTGATCGTACTGAGCGCGTTTGTTTTTGTCGCTCAGGACTTCATATGCCTCGGATATTTCCTTGAATTTATCTTCGGCGCTTTTATCGCCCCGGTTCTTATCTGGATGATATTTTATCGCCAGTTTCCTGTATGCTTTTTTTATTTCTTCGGGCGATGCACTCTTTGTTACGCCCAGAAGCTCATAATACTCTTTTGACATGGTCGCTTCTCTATGGTTATTGTACGTTCTTTAGTTTCCTGCTGCCTGGTCTTCCGTTTTTGCCTCTTTTGCCGGTCCGCTGCTGACTACTACTCTTGCTGGACGCATCAGTCTTTCCCCCAGCTTGTAACCGCAACTCCACTGACGGGATACTTTTCCCTCTTCTATGCTGTCGGATGCTTCGTTGGATATTGCCTCATGTAATGCAGGATCAAAATCTTTACCGTCGGCATCGATTCTTTCTATGCCCAGCTCGTCAAGCGCCTTATTAAACTCAGTGAGTATCATATTGAGCCCTTCGCGTATCGACCCTGTATTTTCCGATTTCTCCGCCGCACATACGGCCATAAAAAAATGGTCAAAAACCTGCAAAAACGGCTGTATTGCCGAGAATGTTCCCTCGTACCTTGCAGTTGAAATATCCTTTGATACCCTTTTTCTGTAGTTCTGATATTCTGCGCAGGTTCTGAGGTACTTGTCGTTTGCGGCAGCAAGCTCGTCCCTGAGTCTTTCCATTTCACTTTTCTCGGTATGGGCAGCTTCCTGAGGAACCTCTTGCTGCGGCATTCCTTCCTCAGACGATGTATTTTCGACGCCATTTCCTTTGGACGCCTCGTGATGTTTTTTATGATGATGGTTCATTAAAACAAATCTCCTTGAATTCAGATTTAAATGTCCAGCCTATTAAGCTACCATCAAAACCGGAAAAATCAAAGGCAGAACAATAGTGTTTTTTAGTTGAACTTTATCCAGGGTGCTGTCTTTACAGAATGCTTTCCCTTCAATCCTATCTCAGAGAGGTTTGACAGCCAATGGATTTTACGAAGTTTCAGTATACGCAACGTGGTTTCAGGGCCTATCCCCGGCACACGCAGAAGATTCTCTTCGGAGGCAGTATTTATATTGACCGGATAGAATGCATGGTGATTCTCTGCCCATATAAGCTTCGGGTCTTTTTCAAGTGAAAAATTGCCGCCCGGCGAGAATATCATGTCTTCCTTGGCAAAGGCATATTTTCGGATGAGAAAGTCAGCCTGGTAGAGGCGGTGCTCACGCGTAAGACGGTCTTCGCTTGAGGAAAGACTGAACTTCAGTTCTCCGGCTATATCAGGAGAGCCCAGCCCCTGCTGATACGCCGAAAAATAAACTCTCTTGAACTTGAGTCTTTCATATATGCCAAACGTGTAATTTATTATCTCAGAATCGGTTTCATCAGATGCTCCGACTATGAACTGCGTGCTGCATTTCGTTTTCGGATGTGCCGTCCCCGGCCCGGTATTTCTGCTTATGAACTTGAGAAGTCTTATAATATCCGACTCGTAATCCTTTCTTGAAGAAAGGCCTCTGAAATGCTTTTCCCCTGGCGTTTCTATATTTAGAGAAACTGCGTTCGAGTACTTCAGCGCCATTTCGACCGCAGCCTCGGAACAGCCCGGAATGACCTTCAGATGTATGAATGCTTTGCGAGCTTGCGGATTCCTTCGTATTAGAGCGGCTGTATCGGTTATGAGCTGCATAGTCCGCTCGGGCGTGTCATGCACCCCCGAGCTGAGGAAAACACCATGAATGGCATTTTTTCTGTAATAGTCCATGAAGAGACTGGCTGTTTCTTCCGGCTTGATAGTACAACGCCTTATATTCGAATCGCTTCTCAATGGACAATACTTACAGTCGTTCGAACATGCATTCGAAAGCAGGGTCTTAAGCAGTATTGAATATCCGCCACGGGGCAGGGGCACAGGATAAAGCCATTTGCCGTCGGAGCTTTTTTTTCTCTGGCCGCCTTTACTTGTCCCGCATGCGCAGGCAAGGTCATACTGCGAATCTTCCGATAGTATTTCCAGTTTTTTTATTATATCCATTTTTTAGCGCCAAATTTGACAATAAATATGCGATTCTGCTTGTATTCTGTCATGCAGTTACTTTATTTCATTTTAGGAAAAAGAAAAGTGATAATAATATGACCAGTTTCAGAATCAATGGCGGAAAAGAACTCTCCGGTGAACTTCGGGTCAGCGGCAATAAAAATGCGGCACTCCCAATGATTGCCGCAACACTTCTGACCGATAAGGAAGTCCTTCTCAAAAATGTGCCCGACATACTCGATGTCCGTGTAATGCTCGAAATAGTAAGCTCGCTCGGGGTGGATGTATCATTCGACAATGGCGAACTCAGAATCAAGGCCGAATCAATAAAGACCAATGAGATACCTCGGCTTCTGTGTTCTAAAATCAGGACATCTTTCCTACTCGGCGCTCCCCTTCTTCAGAGGACAGGTAAATGTGTCCTGTGGCCGCCGGGAGGCGATATCATCGGACGACGGAGGCTTGACGCTCATTTTTACGGCTTGAGAACACTCGGCGCCGAACTGTCTGTTGACAATCTTCCATTCGTTTTTTCCCGCTCCGCCAAGCTTCGGGGCAGGGAATTATTCCTCGACGAAGCAAGCGTTACCGCCACAGAGCATATCCTGCTTGCCGCAGTACTCGCGGAAGGACGTACCGTTATTAGAAACGCCGCCTCTGAACCGCATGTTAAGTCACTGGCCGAGCTCCTTAACAAGATGGGCGCTAAAATTTCCGGACTTGACTCAAATACAATCTATATCGATGGGGTCGAAGCACTTCACGGCGCGGAGCACTGCATCGAAGGCGATCACATTGAGGCTGGCAGCTTTCTCGCTCTCGCCGCCGCCACCGGAAGCAAAATAAAAATAAACGGGACATCTCCCCGCAACTACTGGATGATCAGGCGAGTCTTCGAGAAAATGGGGGTCGAGATGACACTAAATTCCGACCATATATATTTCCCGGACGGTCAATCCCTTAAAATCGAACCAGAACACGGCAACGCCATTCCTATAATATCGGATGGCCCGTGGCCACAGCTTCCAACCGACATGATGAGCTGCCTCATCGTTGCGGCCACCCAGGCAAGCGGAACTGTTATGTTCTTCGAAAAAATGTTTGAAAGCCGCATATATTTCGTTGACCGCCTTATCATGATGGGGGCCAACGCGATTGTTTGCGACCCGCACCGCGTTGTTATTTCCGGCCCCGCCCGGCTTCGAGCTTCAGAAATGTCAAGCCCAGACATTCGTGCCGGCATGGCTATGGTTATCGCCGCCCTCTGCGCAGAGGGCGAGAGCGTTATACATAATGCCGATATGATTCTTCGCGGTTATGAAGGGCTTGTTGATAAAGTAAGTGCCCTCGGCGGATTAATAGAAAAAATCTAAAACGCCTGGCAGCCTCTCAATCGTTGCTAGTGTATTTTTTCTGGGGAATGAATTTTAAGGGACGTCTCAGAGTTTGCGTTTCCTTGAATTCATTGAATGAAGGCTTGGGCGGTCGGCCGAACACTCTTGTTGAAGTCGATTCCGACTCTTCTTTTCTGGAGGGAGAAGTCAACCTGCTGACCGTTTGGTTAGAAGCCAGTTCGATAACGGGAGAATTTGATTTCATTGTAGGTCTTCTGAACTTGTGGGTGCTCGTATCGCTTATATGGTTTCCCGCTGACGATATGCTTTTGATTGGCCTTCTGATCGATGTGTGTATTTTTTCATCATCTGCTTTTTTCTGCATCTGGAGTTTTAGCTGATGCTTTTCCGGAAGCTCGACAGGGATAAATATCTTGCTATAATTAAGCCACTCGCCGGAGTCATGGTACTCCATATTTTCCAATGCCAAACTCTCTATTATCCTGATAGTCGCCTGCTGATACCTCGTCCAGAAATCAATATTAAGGTTGTCAAGTCCGGCATATCTGAGCATCTGATCTGATGGCGGAGCAGAGGGCTTGTTTCTAGCGCATTCGTCAAGCCAGTCACAGAACTGGATCAGCGTAGTGTCATAAATGAATTCTCGACCCGGAACAAAATCTGAGTGATGGTGGGCTATGGGAATTATGACCTCATCCGTCATACCCCATTTTTTCATCAGGATTCCGCCGGCAATGGCATGATTTATGTGGAAGACAGACTCTTCCGCCTTGAAAATAGGAATATTGCTTTGCGCTGAGATATCAATGGCCTGTTTGTATTTTTTGGGGTTCAATTTTTTCAGTACCAGCTTGCCCATGTCATGAAGAAGCATCATCAGTTGCAACTTGCTTGCCGATGAAACATTGAACTTGTTCATCATGTTGGTCATGAGTATTGAAGACGCATAGGAGTGCTCCCATTCTTCCTTTTCTGCGCTGCCGAAGAACGACATTACGGTTACCGCGTAAAGAATATGCTTTATGTTTAAAGCACCCAATATGTTGATAGCTTCTTCCATCCCAGAGACATACCGGGATATTCCGTAAACGCCCGAGTTAACTTCCTTTATTATCCGCTCGCTGAGATCCGGCGTTCTTTCTATCGCCCTGGCGAGTCTTTCCGCATCGAGTTCCCCTTTGAGAAGCGTCAGGATTTTCATCATCCTCGGTGAGGGCATAGGAAGTCCATCCATAGTGCTGATGTTCTTTATCATCAGACGTCTTTCAAATCCGGGTGCTGCTGAGCTTTCCTGTTCCTGTGTCATTCCACGTTCCCCATGAAAGTTCATACTCTATCCGAAACTTTGAAAAGTTCAACAAAAATATTGAAAAATCTATTTCGCTGGATTTTAACCGCAGGAAATCCAATTTATCAATGGACTTGTAAGGGTGCCCTGAGCTACAGGGGAGGGGATGCATTTCCGCTAGTCAGCGGCTTGATTGCTAATCTCAATTCCAGCCCGCAGCCCTTTATATACTTATATAATGTATCAAGCTTGATGTTCTCAGTTCCGTTCTCTATCTGTTCCACCCTGCTTCGCGACAGTCCCATCGCGCAGGACAATCCAGCTTGTGTAAGCGAGCGTTTCTTTCTCAATTCAGAGAGAGATTCTTTTATACTCTCTAACCCCAATGTCGCGGCATAATTCCCCGCATTATCAAAAATCCCGAAACTAAGCCTAGTGCCGCACGCATCCAAATAGTCCTTTAAAACTGACAAAACCGCATTGTTTGAGGCTTCAAGGTTTTTCACGCGTTCTCTTGATACTCCCATTTTTGCGGCAATTTCGGACTGAGAAGCCCCTGCTCTCTTTCTTAATGACTTTAAAATATCTCCAATCACAACTCAACTCCGGTATATATATATATCATAAATCAACAAAAGGTATATCTGTATATCACAGTGGTACATAAATATATCAAAAATACTTAAAGTCAAATCGTTAACTTGATCTGTCGGACCTTTTTAGCGTTTTTTTTAAAGCAACTTCACGGCTCTGTCCAGATATTGGCCAACTTATTCAACAACTTATTAACATGCCGATTGTCATTATTGCATAATATGCTCAACTTCAATTACTTGTATATTTAATCCTCTACCATTCTAGCTGTATCATATTTAACATAATATATATTATGCGACGTTAGAAACTACCAGTTTTATAGGCTTGTTATAATGAATTATCGGCAGTTCCGTATAATCGACATATGAAACGCAATCATACTTATCCTGCATCGAAAGCATTTCATCAGTACAAAGTAATTTCGACATCAAAGGACAATCGAAATCAAGCATAGACGAACCGCCTTGAAAATCCCGAAGAACATTCTTAGCTATTTCAAGATGTTCACTGCTTGAAGCCCAGGGAGGGCGGGGAATGATCGTCACGATATCGCCGGAACGGGCTACTATTTCATAACTGAAAGTCGATTCGTTAAAAAGCATGCGGTAGGAAACCGAATATTCTTCACCTTTGTATTTAAAGTACTTTCTGAAATTCATAGCTGGAACCTTTCAGGGGAAGGGGTTAATCTTCATTCTCGGAATCGTCAAGCTCGGAATCAATCTGTTCTTCCAAGTCTTTACGACCATCCTTAACGCCCTTTTTATGAGCAAGCTCACGTTTAAGAGCGTTATGATTCATGTTCGAGAAAAAGCCCGTCCTCCCCTGCCCTTCCTCATATCCTTCATCGTATGAATCTTCTACATCGTCATCAAACATTTTTTCACCTCATAAGTTTTTAAAAAATTAAAGACAAACAGCGTTAAGATAAGGATTTGCAATTCCATCAGAGAAACCGAAATCCGGCTGATACTTCTTTTCATTCGGCTTGAAATACGGTTCATGTCTGGCTTTCCAATACGGGCTTGAATCTCGACAATCGAGCTTATAAAGCTCCTCAAAGTAAGGATGCATTTTACACCATTCCTGTAAGACACAAGCGGCATGATAGTATTTACTGAACTGCCAAGCCCCTATAACTTCACGCATACGATTAAAGGAAGCGTCCTGATAAAACATCTTAAATGTTCGAGGAAAGTTGTAACTCAATTCACGGCAAGCATTTCGCCAGACAGCCGCTTTCCCGTTCACAAAAGAAAAAGCGCCCTTTACACGGCGAATCCAATTATGGCTATAAGTGACATATCGAATTCCGGGCTTGCGCCCCTCCTTCGTCAGATATTTCATGATATACTGCTTTATGCCGTTCGAGTCACGCCCATCAGTCCACTTAATATGAATCCATCCCATATTCGAGGCCGTAACGCTCAGGAAATGCCGTATCATATCCCGGATTCTCGAAGTTGAAGCCCCTTCGATATGGCCCAAAATATGAAGATGCCAACCGCCCTTTTTATGTTCTTCCCAAATGCCAATGAACTGGAATTCAGCATCAAGAGGAAGGCCAAACCGCTTTCGGACAGACTTCTTTTTAGTATACGTAAGAAATAGATTCCATGCTCTGGCGCACGAAAGTTTATCCCCATTAACCCTAAAAGTATTTGTCATTAAGAACACCTTCCCTAACCCGTATCCAAAGAGGTCAACAAAAGCGCTCATGTTTTCGTAATCACGGTAATTAGCCTTCCCCCCGTACATAATTCTACCTCACTTGTTAGGCTTGAAGTCCATGAGGATATCGGAGCGCCAATTATTGGAAATGAACTGACCGTCATTGTAATCTTGAATGACCTGCTTTGGAACCATCTCGATTATTGCGGTTCCGTACTTGCCGACAGGGAACATTTCCTTTTGTGCCGCCTCGATCAGATGTATTGACTCCCTGCCCCCAGTATAGCCAATGTCGGCTATCCATTCACCCGTTTTCTTGTCCTGGCGGTAACCCATGATTACACACTGCTGGAGCGTCATTGTTGCTAGTTGCATCTTCTCTTCTCCCCTTGTTAGAGTTTTTTTTGATATTTTTACTTTGCAAGCGGTTATCGCATGTAAAGCGTCTGATTAGCGATATTATAAACATGGTCAAATAGCGTTTCAAGTCAACTTGTTGAAAAAAAGAAGAAAATGGCTAAACTGGGTACTAAACATAAAAAAAGAGGTGTCTGCATGAATGTTAGAGAATTCAGTTATCTGTTTTTAAGGGACTGGCACGCAACAAAAGGCTTAATACAACCAGCAATAGCCGCAAAATTATTAGGTGTAACCCGTGGTAGAATGAGCCAAATATGCGAGGAAAAGAATCTAGCTAAATACAGATATGATGATCCTTCAAAACCACTGCTAAGATTAGATCAAGTGCTAGAGATAAAAAATGAAAAGTATAATAGCTTATCCAGTGAAGCAAAAAAAAGAATAGATGAAATGAATGACCTATGGGAAATGGAATTTGAAAAACGGCTTGAAATGGAAGACGAATTAAGCGAACAAAATCCAGAACCAAACCCAAGTTATATAGAAGAAATAGAAGATGAAATAGAAAACTATATAGACCACCTAGAAAAAAACATATAAAAATGCAAGTAAGAAATAGCTGGTTTGAATTAGTTATTACTTAAACGAGAGACCCCCGTCAAGCGGGGGTCTGAGGGAAAAGAGCCGTTCGTCAATCCGTAGTAAATAAGTTCAGTGAGTAGCTTTTCAGGGCGGTTTATGGAGTTCGCTTTGTCTGAACTTTGTTCAGGCTCAGGGCTGTTAACGTTTCACTCTCTGGGGAGGTTCCCCAGTCCCCCACCCATTCAAAGTTTATCATTCAGTAATCCAGTAGTAAATAAAAAGAGAAGCCGAATCTGTACGGGGAGGATTTGTACAAACTCAGCTTCTAGGGGGGACATATTCTGTTCATCAATTCGGATTAAAACGTACGCATAATACCTCATTATGCAAAACGTCAAAACCTTCGTTAAAACGCATCTGCCGGGCGTGTAAACGTCCTTGTCTGCTCAATCGCAGAACATGCGGACGTTTTACATAACCCGGCCTCATTATGCGACGTTAGAAACTACCAGTTTTATAGGCTTGTTATAATGAATTATCGGCAGTTCCGT
>Ga0154591_1064_pt2 | contig 95402 bp, 73 predicted proteins | sample RifGroF2_FD_116020 | JGI IMG/M metagenome (GOLD analysis project Ga0154591, IMG submission 116020) | Lentisphaerae bacterium GWF2_45_14
AGTTCTCGTGCAGAGCCGGGGAATGGAAAAGTGGCTCTCTCTCAGGATTGCCGAAATAAATGGAATCTCCGCAAATATAAATTTCCCGTTTCCGAGGCATTTTACAAAAAATCTGTTCAGAGCAGTCACAGGACTGCCCGAAATTTATCCTTTCGCTCCCGAGATTATGACATGGAACATTATGGGGCTCATTCCTGAGCTCATAGGGATGAGGGACTTTGAGGCGGCATCCGATTATATTTCCGGTGATGATTGCGAGCTCAAGACTTTTCAGCTTGCCTCTCGGATAGCTGCGATTTTCGACCAGTACCTTGTGTATCGGCCTGAGATGCTTTTGGAATGGGATGCCGGACGCAACCCGCTGGAAAAATTCAAGGAGTCACGTTGGCAGTTTGAGCTTTGGAAAAAGCTTTCCGAGATTGCCGGTCCCGGCGCGACGCATCTTGCCGCAATGCGGCTTGACTTCATGGGAAAAATCAGAGATTTCGATGGAGATAAACTTCCAGAAACAGTGCATGTTTTCGGGATTACGGGAATGCCGCTTTTCTATATGGAAATGCTTCAGACGCTCTCCTCAAGGGTTGATGTAATATTTTACTATATGGCGCCTTCACGTCATTTCTGGAGCGATACGAGGTCGCTGAAGGAAATTTCTAAAATGACGACCAGTCCCGAGGAGGCGGAACTGCTCTGCTACGAAACAGGAAATAAGCTTCTCGCCTCGCTTGGCAGGAGTGGGAGGGAGTTCTTTTCCGTACTCTTTTCACTGGACGGAACTCTTCAGGACGATTTTTTTGAGACGGCAGGCAAGGACTCACTTCTGAATGGCGTACAGTCGGACATCCTGGAACTCAGTGACCGGGGTAACGATGGAACTGAAAAAGGGGTTTTGAAGGACAGCGATTCAAGCATTGTCGTCAATTCATGCCACAGTCGACTGAGGGAGATAGAAGTACTTTATGATTGCCTGCTGGAAATATTATCCTGCGAAAACTCAATAGATCCGGGAGACATTGCGGTTATGGCCCCTGATATTTCGCTTTATGCCCCTTCCGTGGACGCGGTTTTCGGAACGCCCGAGTCCGAAAGGCTCCGAATTCCCTTTTCGATAGCTGACAGGGCTCCCGTATCCGGGAGTTCCGGAAGCATAGCCGATATTTTTCTCGAAATATTATCGCTTGCGTCCACGCGTGTTACAGTTTCCAAAATCATGAATATCTTCGAAAGTCCGCATGTCTATTCTAAGTTCGGGCTTGACGGTTCGGAACTGCCGCTTATAAGGTCTTGGGCCGCCGAATCCGGCATGCGCTGGGGACTTGACGGCAGCGATAAGACCGAAAGCGGTCTTCCCGCATACAACGAAAATACCATCGCATTCGGAACGGATAGAATGATCCTGGGAGCCGCAATGAGCAAAGACGCCGATTATCAGACATTTGAGGGAATAATGCCTATGGATGTCTCAGAAGGCAATGATACCGTGACCCTTGGGGTTTTTCTGCGTTTCTGTCGGAAAATCAGGGAACTCGTAACTGAATTAAGAAAGAAGCACAGCCTCTCCGGGTGGCTTTCCATCGTAAACATGAGCATAGAAAATCTTTTCAGCGCCGGCAGAGATTCTGAAAACGAACTGCAGGAGCTGCGCAAATCGATAAGCGAAAGCGGACTTCCGAAGGCGGCGGCATTTTCATCGTTTAAAAAAGGGGTGTCAGTCCGTGTGATTACGTCATTCCTCAAAAATGCGCTTAATGTTCCATCCGGACGCGCCGGCTTTCTTTCAAACGGGGTAACATTCTGTACGATGCAGCCGATGCGCTGTATCCCGTTTAAGGTTATATGCCTGATAGGGATGAATGAAGGCGAGTATCCGGTCAACCCTTCAAGACCTGGATTTGATCTGAGGGAAAAAGCAAGAAAGCTCTGTGACCCATCGAAAAGGCATGAGGACAGGTATGTCTTTCTGGAAAGTATATTGTCTGCGCGTGAAAGACTTTTGATTTCGTACGTGGGGCAGGACATAAAGGAAAATACGCCTTTACCTCCATCGGTTCTTGTGAGCGAGCTTCTTGACTACATTGACGGGGCATTCAGGATTGACGGAAAGGAAAAGGTATCGGAGGCAATAACTGTCAAGCATCCGCTTCAGCCGTTCAGCACCAGGTATTTCGACGGCTCAGACAGAAGGCTTTTCAGTTTCTCGACTCAGAACCTGAAGGGCGCCCTGGCTGTCCTTGATCTGGAAAGAAAACCATTCAGATTCTGCACCGGAGAATTGCCGAAAATGAGAACTCCCCCTGAGGTTGTCTCAAATTCTTCATTGATAAAATTTTTCCGCGGCCCCGCTAAATACTTTGTTACAGAGCGCCTGAAGGTAAAGCTCCTTGATTTTGAAAATGAGGAACTTGAGGATGATGAGAACATGGAATTTGACCATCTGAAATCCTATAATATTCTCCAGAAACTTACGGGTCTTGTCATAAAAAGCTGTCCCTTTGAAAAGGCGTTTGATATTTTTCATTCCGAAGGACTTTTGCCGCACGGAGCCAGTGGGAAAACAGTTTTCAAAGCATTTTACGAGCAGGCTTCCGAGTTTGCCGGCGGGGAAGTTCTAAAATCCGTACTGGAAAGCGGCAGAATCGAAAAACCGCATGGGGAAATTATGACAGAGCCGGTCAAATTTTCATATTTTTTGCCCGAAGTTTATCATAAGGGACAACTTTTCTACAGGTGCTCCGGGGTGAAGGCGAAAGACCGCGCAAGGGCATGGATAAATCATCTTTCACTTTGCGGTGCTGATGGTTATAGCGGAAGCCGCGAAACATATCTGATTGGAAAAGATAAGACACTGTCTTATAAAGCCGTCAGCCCTGAAAAGGCGCGTTCCATACTCGAAAAACTTATCGGTATTTTCCTCCAAGGGCATAAAAAAGCCCTTCCTTTTTTTCCAGAGACGTCGTTCGCCTTTTTTTCGAAAATCTATGAAGGAGTTGATTATTCGAAGGCATCCGACACCGCAGTCAAGCAGTGGATGCCTTCATATTTAAACAGTTACCCCGAAAGCACCGACGCTTATAATGACTTGTGCTTCAAGGGTGAGCTACCGCTTGACAGCGAGTTCGCCGCAATCGCGGAAGCGTTCTTCAATCCTCTTCTGGAAGCGGAAGCGGAAACAAAGGGAACACAGAATAAATGAAGAACTTTGGAAAACTCAATGTTTTATCAATTCCACTTGATGGGCGAAACCTGGTGGAGGCAAGCGCGGGAACCGGGAAAACATTTGCGATATCAAATATTTATCTAAGGCTCGTGGCGGAGAAGGATTTCGATGTAAACAGCATACTGGTCGTTACATTTACGGAGGCTGCGACAAAAGAGCTGAAGGAAAGAATAAGAGCGATATTATGCGAGGCCAGAAAATATATTGAAAATCCTGTTTTGTGCGATGACGCGGCGGTAATAGCAATAATGTCGTCGGCATGCAGGGAAAGGGCTTCCGAGGCGGTGGCTAGTTCCATAAGGAAGGCTGTGATAAACTTTGATGAGGCCTCGATATTCACCATTCACGGGTTCTGCTCGCGGGTATTGCGCGACAATTCATTCGAAAGCGCAATGCTCTTCGATACCGAACTCGTAGCCGATCAATCCGTGATTGTAAAGGACATTTTCATGGACTTCAGGCGGATATTTCTTGACAGCCCTTTCAGGTCGGCGGCAGCTGACGCCGCAGGCTTTACGATAAAAAAACAGAAGGAACTCGCTTCCGAATTTGAAAGAAAGCCTTTTCTGGAACTCATTCCAAATAAAGAGGATGTAGACATTGAAGAACTGGAGGAACTCTGCCGTTCCATTTTTCCGGAAGACGATGCCATTTTTTCCGTAAGAGCACTGACCGAACTTGTGAAGGGGAATAAAAATGCGAAGAAGAAAAAAAGCGACAATGATTCCGAAGCCCTTTTGGAAGGATTGATAAAATTCCGCAACTCTTTGATAATCAAGTTTAAGGACTATCTTGAAAAAGAACTCCCGAAGAGAAAAAAAGTTCTGAACTGCCGCCATTATTCGGATCTGCTCACAGAACTTTGGCAAGCCCTTTCACATGAAGGACCTCACCCGCTGAGCACCGCGGTGAGAGCAAAGTACAAGGCCGTGATGATAGATGAGTTTCAGGACACTGATCCGGTGCAGTACTACATATTTAATAAACTTTTCGGTTCTGGAAGCCACATAATGTTTATGATCGGTGATCCAAAGCAGTCCATTTACTCCTTCCGTAACGCCGACATTTTTGCGTATCTCGACGCGGCGCGTCTGACGGAAGAACGGAAAAGCTTTACGATGGACAGCAACTGGAGATCGTCAAGCGGCTTTGTCAAAGCTCTTAACACTATTTTTGACTCAATTAAAAATCCATTCGTCCTTGGTGAAAGCATCTCGTATCCTCACGTCAGAGCGGCGCTTGACAGTAAAGGGAACCGTAACAAGCTAATAGTTAACGGAATAGAAGATTCATCGATAGAGATAGATTTCATTGATGACTATGAGCGTGAAAAAAATTATATGACAACCGACAAGGCTCTGGAGCTTGCCGCCGCACACACAGCCAGTAGAATAGCAAGTCTTCTCAACCTTGCGGCAGACGGCAGAGCCATGGTGGGAGACCGGCCTCTGAAGGCATCCGATATCGCCATCCTTATAATGAAGCATGACCACTGTAGGATTCTCCAGAAACATCTCTCTCGTTTTAACATCCCGGCGGTCTTTCAGAAAACGGGCGATATTTTTCATACCCAGGAAGCCGCCGAACTTGAGGCCGTTCTTACCGGGATACTCTCCCCAGGCAGCACAGGAAGTCTTAACGCGGCTTTGGCGACACCGCTTTGCGCCCTTACCGATTCGGAAATCCTTGCTTTTGTGGAAGATGAAAACAGGATAACTGAATATGAAAAGCACATTGAGCGCTTCAGTTTCTGTCTTAAGCTCTGGAGGGAAAAAGGTTTCTACAGGATGTTCCGTCAGTTTTCAACATTTTACTCGCTTAGAGAAAAAATCCTAGCGGCGCGCGACGGAGAAAGAAAGCTCACAAATATTCTTCATCTGGCGGAGCTGCTCCATCAAAGTTCCATAGAGAACAAGAGCCCGCCAGAAAACCTCCTTGAATATCTCTCGCGGAAAAGGAAGGACGATGACTGTCAGGAAGAAAATGAGCTGAGGCTCGAACGTGATGATGAAGCAATTCAGATAATGACCGTTTTCAGGAGCAAGGGGCTTCAGTTTCCTGTCGTTTTCTGTCCCTTTCTCTGGCACAAAAAAGCCGCGCCCGGCGAGAACATCATTTTCAGGAAAGACGGGAAAACATGTTTTGACATAGGAAGCGGGAACGCAGAAAATAAAATCCTCGCGGAATGGGAGTCGCTTGCCGAGCTTATGAGACTTTTTTATGTCGCGCTCACCCGTGCGCAGAACAAATGTGTTTTTTCCTGGGGCAGAATAAATCAGACCGAGAAGACGGCGCCTGCTTATTTTTCGATATCCGGCGCGTCAGGAACTCCCGGAGAAATACTTGATAAGGCCTTAGAAATTAAGGGAATGGGAGCTGAAGACCTTTTGGAAAAGTTGAAAGATATTGAAACGGATTCCCTGCGGACCGTTAGAGTATCAGCGGGACTGGAAGGCGGCCGCTTCCCTGAGAGAGTGATGGTTGTTCCGCAGGAAAATAAAAAAGAACTCGCAGCGAGAACTGTTCCCGGCTTGTTCCGTGTAAACTGCGGGAACGGAATAACAAGTTTTTCCGCGATGACGAAGCATTCGGCGCATACTTTCGACAGCGAGGAGGCGGAAAAAAATGACGAGCCTTTCTCCGCGATTCAAGTATCAGCCACGACCACGCCGGTGGCGGGCATCGGCTCGTTTATTGAATTTCCCTGCGGCGCGAATCCAGGGCAGTGTGTACATTCGATTCTTGAGGGACTTGATTTTTCACTTTCGGACGCAGGATATCTCACAAAATTAATAAACCAGAAGCTTTCGGAACACGGGCTTATGTGTCATGTAAAAGAGGAACACGAGAAGAGGGTGTTACAGCTCGTCGATCTGTTTTCGGAACTCATGAGACTTCCGCTGGCGGCGGAAGACATGAGGGTTCCCATAAATTTAAAAAATATTGGCAAAGACTCACGGGTGAGTGAGCTTGAATTTCATTTTCCGGCATCATCGACCGATCCTACGGCGATAGCGGAGCTTTTTAGAAAATATCCTGAACTCTATTTGGACAAATCTTTTCCAGATAAACTCGCGAATCTTCAGTACGGAATAAGTTCGGGTTTTATGCACGGCTATATAGACCTTATTTTCGAAGAAAATGGCAGATATTATATTGTTGACTGGAAAACAAATTACCTCGGCCCGTCTCTGGATTACTATAATTATGAAAAGCTTACAGGTGCGATGGAGGATAATTTATATATCCTCCAGTATTCGCTTTACATTGCGGCGATGACTCGTTTTCTGCGTTCGAAAATATCTACTTTTTCTTACGAAAAACATTTCGGGGGCGTGTTTTATATTTTCCTGCGCGGGATATCGAGCGGAAGGCATGGCAGCGGCGTATATTTCAGTCGTCCTCCGGAAGAATTTGTTGCCGGACTTGAAAACATTTTCGGAGATGGGGGAAAATGAAAATATCTGAAATATTTGCATACATGAGGGATAATGGGCTTCTTTTCGATATGGATATCGAATTTGCGTCATTCGTAGTCCGTCTTTCGAAAGTCAGTTCCGACGAGGCTGCGGAAAATATTTTTACTGCGGCGGTTTTTGCATCAAATTCTGTTTTAAAGAGTAAAAACATATGTTTTGATCTGAAGGAATTTGCTTCAAAATCATTTATGGAATATTTCATCATGTCCGGTGACGAATCGGCGGTTGAGGAGCATTCTAAGCTACTCGGGAAATCCTTTTTCCCGCCGCTGGAAAGGTGGATTGAAGCCCTGAACCGTTCAGGTATAAGCGGAGCGCCCGGCGCTTTTAAGCCGCTGATAATCGATAAAAAAAGAAGGCTTTATCTTTATAAATACTGGCGCTGCGAAAATAGCCTGGCGGAAAGAATAGTAAGGAAAATCAAGTCAGTATCCCCGAAGCCCGACTACGATATTCTCAGGAACCTGCTGGATAAATATTTTCCGCCGCGCGGGGTTTCAAAGGCACCGGATCTGCAGAAATTAGCCGCATTTATGGCGGTCAGATCGAATTTTACGCTTATTTCAGGAGGGCCTGGAACGGGGAAAACTACCACCGCCTCGAAGATACTCGCAATATTATACGAGCTTTCGGGTGGAGTTGGCGCTCCGGTTGTCCTTGCGGCGCCAACGGGCAAGGCAGCTTCGAGGCTCTCAGAATCAATAACAAAAATAAAGGCTTCTCCGGATTTTCCAGAGGAAATTAAAAATGCCATGCCGGACAAGGCATATACCGTTCATCGGCTGTTGGGCTCAATCCCTGGAAAACCAGGCTTTATTCATAACGAGGAAAATCCGATTGACGCCGGGACAATTGTGGTAGATGAGGCATCCATGATCTCTCTTCCGCTGATGTCGAGGCTGATGGACGCTGTCGGCGAAGATACGAGAATAATAATGCTTGGTGATAAGGATCAGCTTTCTTCAGTCGAAGCCGGCTCAGTACTTGCCGATTTTTGTGAGGCGATGGAAACAGAGACACTGTCCGTCGGTTTGTCGTCAGTTTACCGTCAGATTACCGGAGAAGTGCTTCCGTCAGCTGGAAATGAGCCTCCAGGGAAGATTCCAGACGCAGCAATTATTCTGACTGAAAGCATGCGCTTCAAGAACCTTGAAGGAATAGGAGCTCTGGCATCCGAAGTAAATTCGGGGAATGCGGATAGAGTTCTGGCAATACTTAAAAGTGCGGAATATCCGGGGCTTTCGCTTCAAGGGCTGCCCCCGGCGAGCCGTCTGGAAAAGGCGGTATCGGAATTTATTTCCGAAACATATTTGCGTCTCCTGGGAGCAGAAAGTCCCGCCGAGGCATTGAGGATATTTAACAGCCTCAGGATTCTCTGCGCCAGAAAAAGCGGGTCTTACGGCGCTGACACGGTAAACCGTCTTATCGAAAAGCATATTGGGCATGAGCCGGGGACTTTTTATCACGGAAGGCCGGTAATGGTGGCGAGGAATGACTATGGGACAGGGCTGCACAATGGAGATGTCGGCATAATCTGGAAGACCGGGGATGCGCTCCTTGCCTGTTTTCCTGACAGGGATGGCATCAAAAATTTTATTCCGGGAATGCTTCCAGCTCATGAGACCGCGTTTGCGATGACAATTCACAAATCGCAGGGCTCGGAGTTCAACTCGATTCTGATGATAATGCCGGAAAAGGAAAGCCCGCTTCTGACAAGAGAACTTGTTTATACCGGTATAACCAGGGCGAGGGAAAAAGTTCTTATATGGGGGAGCGAGGCGGTTATAAAATATGCAGTGGGAAGCAGGACTTTCAGGGATTCCGGGTTGAGAGATGCCTTATTGAGTCAGCCGTTTGGCCAATCGGCCCTGTGATATTTTTTCCCGCTACGAGGCGGTTTTGCCATTGCCGCCAGAATAGTCGGTTATTCTGTTCATCTCGACTATCGTCATGGCGGTCTCTTCCTTGAGCATCCTGAAGTCTCTGGCAGTCATTTCCAATTCAAGGCGAACTTCTTTAATTTCTTTTCCCGCCACGGAAGACGTTTTGCTCATGGCCATCATGTAGAATTCGTACATTTTCTGGATAAGCAAGCGCCAGCAGTATGCTATTGCGGCTCCGGCTATATAGGCTAAGGCTATTTTCATAAAATCATGCATAGGCTTGGGCGGCAGTTCGGGTACTATCAACTGTTCTCCGGCAAGAACAGTCAGTGACGGATCTTTGAGTTTTCGCTTATTCGCGGCAAAGAGATATTTCCAGTTTCTGGAGTTTCCATAGACTTCTCTTCGCCCGGCAATCTCTTTAAGGTTTCCCTCGCGTTTTACGATATATTCTCTGACCTTGAATGGTTTTCCGCAGGTACCGGGGACGAGGATTTTTTTTCCGGCCGGGATGATTTCCAGTGGATCTCTAACGATGCTTTTGTTTGCGACGTAGAGGGTTTTGAAATAATCAGAGTTGTCGTAGACTTCTGGAAGTGCACTTATCTGCTTGAAGTTCATTGGTTTTTCAACTATGTAATATTTGCTTTTTTCGGCAGTGATTGGAGCAATTCCCTCCTTGACCACTTCCCTTTCAAGTTTGCTTATTTCATCGGCGAAAATGGGATAACGCTCAAATATATTTTCCTCCCAGTAGATGTAGCATGAAAAAGTCGCGGCTGAGAAAAGAACGCAGAACCCGACAAATCTTGGCGATAACGCGAAAGTAGTCATCACGTATGCCAGACTGGCGACGGCGATAAATTGTATTTCTTTTCCGAATGAATAAAAGGCCATAGGGATTATAAATACATTTGCCATTATGACAGCCAGAGAAAATGTATATCTGAGCCAGCCCTTGAAAATGATAATATTTACAATTCCTACAATAAGAAGCGCGGATGTTATTATCAGATACAGAATAAGGGTTTCCCTGTTTCTGTGACTCATCTGGGCTCCTACCAGGACGACAGAGGAAAAAATAAAGAAAAGGAGCTGGTTTATCCAGTTCCCCGCCGCCCAGTCAAATTTTTTCAGAATGGATATCATTCTTGCCTGTTTTTCGTTATCCTTTTTACCTCATTAAATAGCAAACTCCGGCCTTGGCAAAGGCCATTCCTGCTAACTATAACGGCATTCCCGGCAAAAAAAATATGGGTTCAATTGAAAAAAAAGGCTTTTTAGCCAATTCCGAGGCTGAGGCGGTTCCCGAGAAGTGAAGTAAATATTAAGGAATCTTGAAATAAAGCCTTAGCGATATAGATTAGGCTGAATACAATCTAATGAACTTTTTTACTGAACATTATCTCTCTCTTTTAATAATGGGATTGCTTCTCTGTTGTTCCGCATGTTTTTCGGGAACGGAGACGGCAATGTTTTCACTTTCCAGAAAACAGCTTGCGGATCTGAGGGGAAGAGATCACGCCTCTTCCAGGATAATAATCTCCTTTATGGAAAATCCTTCGGATTTTCTCGTAACCGTACTTTTTGGAAACCTCATGGTGAATACACTTTTTTTCTGTATAAGCGCAACTATGCTTTCAAGGCTTGGCGGGCACGGTCATTTTATTGAAATAGCCGCCGGACTGCTGGTCCTTTTTTCTGTGATAATATTCGGGGAAATAACACCTAAGGCGATAGGGGTAGCCTTTCCGCTCACTATTTCCACACTTGCCGCTATTCCTTTGAAAATATGGCAGTCCGCGGTATTTCCGATAACGCAGTGCCTCGTGCTTTTTGCTGAGAAGTTTGAGCCTGACATCGGCAGAGAAAGAGAACCGCTCATCAACTCTGAAGAATTTTCCATGCTACTAGGAATAAGCGAAACAGAGGGACTTCTGGACAGGGATACCAGCAGCATGATTCAGGACATCATGGAACTTAACAGACTCAAGGCAAAATACATAATGACTCCGCGCACGGAAATGCTTGCCATCCCGCATGAAAGCTCTATCGACGACGCTCTTGATTTCGCCAAGAAAAACAGGTTTTTCTTTTTGCTTACTTATAAAGGAGAAAGAGAAAATATAAGCGGTATGGCAAGCGCAAAGGAAATATGTCTGGCGCCCGATAGAAAGGGGACTGTATCGGATTTCGTAAGGCCGGTAAGTTTTGTCCCTGAAACAATAAAGGTGTCCCAGCTTCTTGAAAAAATGACGGATCAGAAGCTTCCCCTGGTAATCGTAGTCGACGAGTTCGGCGGTGTGTCGGGAATGGTGACGTATAAGGACGTCGTCGAAGAATTTTCCGGGAACCTTGAGGATGATTTCACTGACTCGAAAGAAGCGTCCGTCGCACACATCGGGAAAAACAAGTACAGAATACCCGGTTGTCTTTCAATCATGTCATGGAAAGATTTTTTTGGGAATTCATTACCCAAACTTGAAGAACGCGCTCTCGAAACGACAACGGTAGGCGGCTTTGTAACGCTTCTTCTTGGGCGTATTCCGCAGCGTGGAGACACTGTCTCGTTCATGAACCTCAGGTTTACTGTTGAGAAAATGGGAAAAAGGAGAATAGAAACAGTAATAGTAATGGTGAAAGTAAGCGGGGGTGCGGAGGGATGATGACTTTCTTAATATCTTTTGTTATTGCGCTGGCGGGATCTGCCTTTTTTTCCGGTATGGAGACGGGAAGTTATTCAATTAACCGTGTCAGATTGAATCACCGGCTGAAGCAAGGCAGCAAATCGGCGCGAATTCTTTTTAAAAACCTCCAAAATCCGCAACTCTTTATTTTTACGGTGCTGGTTGGGAATAATTGTGTGAATTACTTCATTTCGTCTGAAACGACTAATTTTGTGATAAAAGCGGGAATTGCGCCATTGGAGACAATCTTTATTTTTAATTTTTTCCCTTGGTCGGCTGAAATAGCGGCGACATTCATTCTAATGATACCAGTCTTTATTTTCGGAGAATTTCTTCCGAAAAACATCTTCCGGAAAAAGGCTGAGACTTTAATGTATCGCCTGGCTTCTCTGCAAAGGATATTTTTAGTATTGTTTTTCCCGATAACTTATCCTCTGAAAGTATTGGCCAGGACTCTTACTTCAAGAGCAGGAAAAGATATGTCGATCCAGCTTAAAAATATTGATATGGGACTCCTTCACCACTACATTTCGGAGGGACGGCACGACGGAATGATCGGAAAGATGGCCAACAATATGATAAACCGTACTATTAACATCGCCGAGGTTCCCGTTACCGACGTTATGCTGCCGCTCGAAAATTCATCCGTAATCCCGGTGGGCTCCGCACCGGGCGAATGTCTCAAGCTGTTCGGTCAAAATGAAATAATGAGGATTCCCGTATATTCCGGAAAACCCTCGAATATTGTCGGGATCGTGCGCTTTTTCGATATCCTCACGGCTGTAGACAATCATGAAAAAAACATCGAGACCTGTATTCGTGAGATCATCAGGCTCGACGTGAACACCAGTTTGCAGAAGGCGCTCTTTAAGATGCAGAGGCAGAAGGAGGCCATCGCGCTGGTCTCCGACCGCAAAGGGAAAGCCTACGGAATAATAAGACTGCGCGATATTATCAGCCACATCACATCCCCGTGATTTTATCTGTAGAGAGGGCCGAAATTAGAACACGCCCTGTAGTCGGACCCTTCCTTTTCCATTCCGAACGCACTCCACGCACTGGGACGGAATATATTTTCTTCCGGCACGTTGTGCATGCAGACCGGAATACGGAGCATGGACGCGAGCGTTATAAGGTCGGCCCCTACATGCCCGTAACTGAATGCTCCGTGATTTGCTCCCCAGTTTGCCATCACGTTGTAAACACTGTCAAACGCGCCTTTACCTGTCAGGCGCGGAGCGAACCAAGTGGTCGGCCATGTGGGATTTGTTCTTTCATCAAGGGCCTTATGTACTTTTTTCGGAAGTTCAACGGTGAAGCCTTCGGCGATTTGGAGTACGGGGCCCAGTCCTTTAATCAGATTTATTCTGGAGAGGGTTATGGGCATTCCTGCCTTGCTGGTAAAGCATGATGAAAAGCCGCCGCCTCTGAAATATTCGTTGATGGCTGGAGGCCAGTTAGTCGCGTTAATGCATTTTTCAGCTTCTTCGGATTTTATTTCCCAGAACGGTTTCATTGCGGGTTTTCCGCCGGAAGACTGCTGCCCTGTCGCGTCGAGTGTGGTTGAGCCGGAATTTATAAGGTGGATTATTCCGTTGGCCGCATGGCCTTTCAGGGCATGTCCGGTTGCTTTTTTGATAGCTTCGGGACTCCAGAATGTACGGACGTCGGAGAAGCCCTGCGCCGTATTTGTGAGGAGGTGTCCGAATAGCATGGCGACTCCGTTCAGTGTGTCGTTTTCAGTTGCGACTATATATGACTGACGGATTCCGTTCCAGTCGAAGGATGAATTGAGTATGCTTTCCATGAAGTCGCCATTCGGGAAATGATCTGTCCAATGCCTTTGTCCCTGGAAACCCGAAGCAATTGCATTGTGACCGAGGGCCTCTTCGCCGAACCCGAGTTTCGCAAGCCTTTCTGAGCCGATCATGAGATCGCGCGCAATCATTGTCATTTTTATGCAAATTTCCCATTCGGAGGCTCTGCGTTCCTTCGACTTTCGGTTTGACGGGGAGTTATAATCTTTGCCCTCGGGACAATATTTTTTTACCCATGCGAGCGCCTTCTTAAACTCTTCCTTGTCGTAAATACCCTCATCCATTCTTCTTATGAACTCGGACATATCGACATATTCGTTGCGCATTCCGAGATAGTCCTGGAAGAAATCCTCGTTTGTTATGGACCCGGCAATGCCCATCGATACATTACCCATCGAGAGGTAAGACTTGCCTTTCATTGTAGAAGCGGCAAGCGCAGCTCTCGTAAAACGGAGTATTTTTTCTTCGACATCCGCGGGAATCTTTTTTTCGTCGGCGTTTTGGACGTCTCTACCATATATCCCAAAAGCCGGAATGCCTTTTTGCGAATGAGCGGCCAGAGCGGCAGCCAGATAAACGGCTCCCGGTCGTTCGGTACCGTTGAAGCCCCAAATGGCCTTTGGAGTAAGTCGGTCCATATCCATTGTTTCGGAGCCATAACACCAGCAAGGCGTCACAGTGAGTGAAACGCCTACACCCTCTTTCTCAAATTTATCGGCACACGCGGCGGATTCGGCGACTCCACCGATGCAAGTATCCGCAATCACGCACTCGACCTTCATGCCGTTAGGGTGTTTGAGTTTCGATGAGATGAGTTCAGCGGCGGCCTTCGCCATATTCATTGTCTGGGCTTCGAGCGACTCTCTTACGCCGCCGCGCCTGCCATCGATTGCGGGCCTTATTCCGACTTTGGGCAGTCGTCCTCTAAGTCTGTTGCAGAGCGGCGCGCTTCCCAAATTTTCTTTCTTAGGCATAGGAATTCCTCCTTTATTGATTTTTTATATCCAGCAGTTTTTTCATTACGTTGAAATGGTCGAAGCTTTTTCCGCCGACCCCGAAACTGTCATGAAGTTCAGAATAAATCTTATAAAGTTCATCATAGACTGCGGTCCTTTCCCCGTCAGGAATATAGACTTTATCCTTGAATGAACAAATATTTTTCTGGGCATCTTCGACTTTTTCATATCTGCCGCCCGCTACGGCTCCGTAAATGGCCGCCCCAAGCGCACAGCTTTCGGGGGCGGTTGAGATTTTCATGGGCATTTTCAATATATCGGCATGAGTCTGCATGAAGAACGGATTTTTTTCAGCGATTCCGCCGCAGCATATGATTTCGTTTATCGATATATCATATTCTTTCAAGCGTTCCAGAATTTTTCTTGCACCGAAGGCGACAGCCTCTATTAACGCTCTGTAGATTTCGGCGCGCGACGTGTGGAGGGTCATCCCAAGCAGCATACCAGTGAGCTTCTGATCTCCGAGAATGTTTCTGTTCCCGTTTTGCCAGTCGAGCGCGATGAGTCCGCTTTGTCCGGGGCGGAGTGCCGATGCTTCCCTGCTGAGGCTTTCGAAAAGTTGGCTGTCTCCGCCGCAAATTTGAGTTACGAACCAGCTTAATATGTCGCCGACCGCGGCCTGTCCCGCCTCTATTCCGTAATAACCGGGAATTACCGAGCCGTTCACAATTCCGCAAACACCGGGGACGGGCGGCAGTTTGCTGTCTGACGGCGAAACAGTAATGTCGCATGACGATGTACCGATTATCTTTACAAGCTTGCCTGTTCCGACGCCTGACCCGACTGCACCGAGGTGTGCGTCTATCGCGCCGACGGCTACCGGGATTCCCTCTTTAAGTCCGAGGATTTTGCTCCACTCGGAAGAGAGCCGTCCCGCCTGATTGTCGGCTGTGTAAACTTTGCGGTAGAGGCGTGGGAGGAGTTCGACAAGTTCAGGAGCGAGTCTATTAAGAAATTCTTTGTCCGGCAAGCCGTTCCATTCTTCGCTGTAGGAGCCTTTATGTCCGGCTGCGCAGATATTTCTTTTAATATCCTCCGGCTTCTTTATTCCGCAGAGCACGGCTGGAATGAAATCTGAAAACTCCACCCATGAATATGCGTTACTGAAGACTTCCCTGTCAACATTCATGCAGTGCCATATTTTGGCGAAAAACCATTCGGACGAGTAAGTGCCGCCGCATTTTTCGAGGTATTGCGGACGTATTTCCCGGGCAAGCGCGTTTATCTTTTCCGCTTCTTCGATAGAGGTGTGGTCTTTCCACATCCACGCATATGAGTTCAGGTTGTCTTTGAATTTTTCGATGCGTGACAGGGGAATCATTTTTATGTTTACCGGAATAGGCGTTGATGCCGTGGCATCGGTTCCAATTCCGATAATATTGCTAACCTTGAAGCCGTCTTTTTTCGCGGCCTGTTCCAGCGCTTCTTTTACTGCCAAAGTCATAGCGTCCAGATAAGAATCCGGGTTCTGCCGCGCTAGATTCTGGTTTCCGGCCTGAATGTAAACTCCGTTGACGCCGCCCGGGTATCCGCATGATCCGGCTCCGTATTCTTTGCCGTCAGCAGTATCTATTATAAGTGCGCGTACTGAATTGCTTCCGAAATCAATTCCCAGAGAAAAGAGGGTTTCAGTCATAATTTAATCCTTAAATACTATAGCGCTATACATTAGCACTATTATATTATAATCTTCCCTCTGAAATAAGTCAACATAAAAACACTGAAATCCTTGACAACTGACTCAATTTAGTATAAATTAGGCCAGTTGACCGACCTTGTTTAATATAAAAAAGGCTGCTGTTATGATAAAAAGAATAATTCTGGAGCAAGTTGAAAAATGTTTTTTCAAACAACGCGCAATTATTATTTATGGAGCGCGGCAGGTTGGAAAAACAACGCTGATACGTCAATTGCAAGAGAAATATACGGACTCGGTTTATCTTAATTGCGATGAACCTGATGTCCGGAATGCCTTGACTGATAAAAGTTCAACGGAACTTCACGGGCTTGCCGGAAAACATAAGGTCGTTTTTATCGACGAGGCTCAGAGAGTGAAAAATATCGGCTTGACGCTGAAGCTTTTTGTCGATAATTTCCCGAAGCTTCAGATAGTGGCGACCGGTTCGTCAAGCCTCGATCTTTCAAATGTGATCAAGGAACCGCTGACCGGAAGAAAATTTGAGTTTCATCTCTATCCCTTTTCATTAATGGAGCTGGGAGGAGAATGCAGTGAAATCGAACTTAAAAGACTCCTTGAACGCCGGATGCTTTACGGAATGTATCCCGCAGCAATAAACGCTCCTGAAAATGCAGAGATGATATTGAAAGAACTTTCATCAAGCTACCTGTATAAAGACGTTCTTCAGTACCAGAATATAAAGCGGCCCGAAATTCTCGAAAAACTTCTTCTGCATCTGGCGTTTCAGATCGGTTCGGAAGTTTCATATAACGAACTTGCGGGAAAATTAGGGGTCAATAAGCAGACTGTCGCCAATTACATCGACCTTTTGGAAAAATCTTTTGTGATATTCAGTCTCGGTCCGTTCAGTCGCAACTTGCGCAATGAACTGACGAAAATGCGGAAGATATATTTCTACGATACCGGAATTCGTAACTCTTTGATACAAAATTATAATTCAGTTGAATTCAGGAGTGATACGGGAGTTCTGTGGGAAAATTTCATCATTGCCGAACGGATGAAATATAATTCGCTCTGCCAACGTTATGTCAATGCTTATTTCTGGCGTACTTACCAGCAGCAGGAAATTGATTATCTGGAAGATTCCCAGGGAAAGTTAGGCGGTTTTGAATTCAAATGGAAGTCCGGGAAAAATGTCAGAGCGCCGAAAGCGTTCGCCGAATCATATCCGGGAGCCACGGTGGAAACAATTACTCCCGGCAACTTTCTGAGATGGCTGACGTGATGGCTTCAGATAATCAATAATGGATACGTTTTTGTTTTTTCCATTCTCCGATACGCAGATGCATGTGTCTGTACGTGAGGGCGCGAATCTCTTTGATGTCCAGCGAAAAAGCAGTAAGCAGTTTCAGCAGCGCGACTTCCGGCGAACTTGTTTCGCTTTCATCATTTTCACTCGGATCCAGTACGTAATCTCTTCTTCCTTTCACGGGAACCTCCTTTTTTTTACGGAGCGCGCCCAATAAAAAGGCGCACTCTAATTACACTTTAACTGAGGTCCAGCAAGACCCGCATAAGCATGTAAAAAGAGTGCGCCAGAGCTACTCTCTTCAACAGGTTGCTTATGCCGTACTTTGCTGGTTTCAGTTAAAAACAACTATCGAAAAGACTATTTATTTTATTTTGTTTTATATTTGCTTAGTTATCTATAATGGCATCCTTTATTTTCCCTTTATTAACTGTAATACAGCATTCGGATTTAAGCAAATTGAAAAGAATAGCTTAAAGTATTTCATGATTTTTTTTTGGACTTTGAACAAAAATAATGTATATTCACAAGAATCCGGTTCCATGGAATGCCCAGTCCTGACTTCCGGTTTTTTTAATAAAGGAAACCTTTCATGAACTCTCTTGTTCTCGCAATCGGTGCAGGTATTTTTTACCTGATAGCCTACTACACTTATGGCAGATATCTTGGGAGAAAGATATTCAAACTCAACGCCGAAAACGAGGCGCCAAGTGTTAAATTCGAGGACAATGTCGATTACGTTCCCTCCAAAAAACAGGTGCTTTTCGGGCACCACTTTACGTCGATAGCCGGAACCGGTCCCATCGTAGGGCCCGCGATAGCGATAATATGGGGCTGGCTTCCCGCATTGATATGGGTTCTGCTTGGTTCTGTCTTCATGGGCGCGGTACACGATTTCGGGACGCTCGTGGTTTCAATGAGAAACAGAGGCCGTTCAATCGGCGACGTAGCCGGCGATATGATAAGTCCGCGGGCAAAACTGCTTTTCCTTTTTATAATATTCTTCGTGCTTCTAATCGTAATCGCCATATTCGGCGTTGTGATAGGGGAAGTTTTCAGACTTTATCCTGAGTCGGTATTTCCGGTATGGTTCCAGATACCGATAGCGATAACGCTGGGTTATTTTATCTATAAGAAAAAAGCATCTCTTTTCTGGCCCAGCATAGCCGCGGTGGCGCTTATGTATGTGACGATTGTCATTGGCTCATGGATGCCGGTGTATATGCCGACATTCGAGGCTGTCGGAGCTGGCGGAACCGTTCTTTTCAAGATTGAACCTGTTGCGATATGGGTGCTTCTGATGCTCGTATATGTCTATTTCGCATCGATCCTTCCTGTAAATGTCCTACTCCAGCCGAGGGACTATATAAACTCCCACCAGCTCTTTGTCGCGCTCACGCTGCTCGCGCTCGGAATAATCGTCACCAGGCCTGAAATGGTCGCGCCTGTGGTGAACTGGCACCCGACGGGAGCGCCGCCGATGTTTCCTCTGATTTTTGTAGTAATAGCATGTGGAGCGATATCGGGCTTTCACAGCCTAGTATCGTCCGGAACAAGCTCCAAGCAGTGCGACAGCGAACCTAATTCCTTATTCATCGGCTATGGAAGCATGCTTATTGAGGGGATGGTCGCGGTCATTGTTATAATAGCCTGCGGCGCGGGGGTCGGACTGGGGCTTGAGGACGGCGGTGTGCTTTATAAGGGCGCCGATGCCTTCAATCACCAGTATTCGAGCTGGGGAAGCGTCAACAGCGGCGGGCTTGGACACAATATAAAAGCGTTCATAACGGGTTCCTCCCGGATGCTTGAGGGCATCGGCATTCCGCCGATGATTTCCAATACGCTGATGGGCGTTTTCATCGCTTCATTTGCTGCGACGACGCTCGACACTGCAACGAGGATACAGCGTTACATCATAACCGAGCTTTCCGAAAGCTTCTCCTCGAAACTTTTTACTAACAAACATGCCGCCACATCGCTGGCTGTCGGGACGGCCTTTCTCCTTGCTTTTCACAACGGCAGTTCGGGAAAAGGCGCGTTGACTCTTTGGCCGCTCTTCGGCTGTACAAACCAGCTTCTCGGCGGTCTGGCGCTTCTAGTAATTACCGTTTATCTAGCGGTGAAGCGCTGTCCGATTTACGTTACTCTCATACCGATGCTGTTCATGCTTGTCATGACGGCCTGGGCAATGTTCAATACCATCCACGGATTTATCCATGCCGGGAACTGGCTCCTTTTATTTGTGGGAGCCATGATATCCTGCCTTGAGCTGTGGATGCTCGTGGAAAGCTTTTTCGTTTTGAAGAGAATCTTTAAAAACCGCAATTCCGTCATGGTCGAAAACAACTGATAAAAAGGGAGATTTCAAATATGTCGCTTAAAACAATCACGGGACTTTCGAATTTTTACGGGGCCGACCAGAGATTTGTTCTCGCGGGCGGCGGCAACACCTCTTACAAGGACAATGACTATCTTTACGTCAAGCCCAGCGGAGTAACCCTCGCCAAGATAAAGGAAGCCGACTTTGTGAAGATGAGCAGGGAAAAAGTGCGAAATGTCTTCAATCTTGACGAAAGCAAATTCCAGCCCTCGGAAAGGGAAGCTGTCGTCAAAAAGATAATGTCGGACGCGGTTGCCTTCGATTCGTCGGGACGGCCATCTGTCGAAGCTCCGTTGCACGAATCGCTTCCGTATAAATATGTCGTCCACCTCCATCCCTGCTTCGTAAACGGTATGACCTGCGGGAAGAACGGCGCCGCCGAATGCGCAAAGCTTTTCCCCGACGCGCTCTGGATTGAATATGTCGACCCCGGCTATACTCTTGCGAAACACGTTGCCGGCGAACTCGATAAATATGCGAAAGCCAGAGGTTCCGCTCCGAAAATAGTGATTCTCAGGAATCACGGCGTATTTGTTTCCGCCGATACCGAGGCTGAAATAAATAAAATATACCTGTCGATGATGGAAAAACTCACAGCCTGTTATAAGGAGGCGGGTGTTTCGACCGAACTGGCTCACGGCGAAAGAGACGACGCGTTTGCGTTCGAGACCGCGCCGAAACTGCGCTCATGGCTAGGCGGTGGCTCGAAGTCTGCTGTGGTATCGCTTCCTCCGATGAAAGTTTCCGAAGGACCGCTGACTCCCGATCATGTTGTTTACGCAAAGAGTTATGCGCTGATAACGGACAGCCCGTCCAAGGAAGTTATCGAAAAATTCAAGGCCGAAAAAGGCTGTCTTCCGCTTGTTGTTTCCGTTCCCGGCAAGGCCGTTTTCTGCGCGGGGAAAACTTATAACGACGCCCTTACTGTTGCCGATCTTGCCAGGGATGCCGCTCTCGTAGCTCAGCTCGCGATCGCATTCGGTGGAGAGTCCTTCCTTTCTCCGAAACACAGGGAATTCATTGAGAACTGGGAAGTGGAGTCCTACAGGAAAAAAGTCGCTTCCGGCTCTGCGCAAGGAAGGCTTGAAGGCAAAATCGCAGTCATTACCGGCGGAGCTCAGGGCTTTGGCTTCGGCATCGCCGAGGAACTCGTCAAGGAGGGCGCGGTAGCCGCGATTGCCGACATGAATTTCTCAGGAGCCGAAATCGCCGCCGACAAGCTTTGTTCCCTGTACGGCAAGGGAAAATCTTTCGCGCTCCAGGTCAATATTTCCGATGAAACGTCCGTTGAAAAAATGGCGCGCGACCTCGTGGATATATGCGGCGGAGTCGACATATTTGTCGCCAACGCGGGAGTCCTCAAGGCAGGTCCGACAAAAACATTCGATAAGAAGGACTGGAGTTTTGTAACCGATATCAACTACACGGGTTACTTCCTGTGTGTCAAGCACATAGCCCGTGTAATGTCCATCCAGAATGCCGAGTGCGGTTCCTGGACGGACATCGTTCAGATCAACTCCAAGAGCGGACTCGCCGGAAGCAACCGCAACGCCGCTTACGCAGGAAGCAAATTCGGGACCATCGGACTTACTCAGAGCTTCGCCCTCGAACTTATCGAGGACAAAATAAAGGTCAACAGTGTTTGTCCAGGAAACTTCTTCGACGGCCCCCTCTGGAGCGATCCGGAAAAGGGTCTCTTTGTCCAGTACCTCAACAGTGGTAAAGTCCCAGGTGCAAAAACGATAGAAGATGTGAAGAAGTTCTACGAAAGCAAAGTCCCCATGAACAGAGGCTGCTTCCCGGCGGATGTCGCGAAGGCCATCGTCTACGCGGTAGAACAGAAATATGAAACCGGACAGGCGATTCCCGTCACCGGCGGACAGGTAATGCTCAATTAAATAAAATACCCTGAAATAAAGGAGAATCCAATGCAGAAGAAACACACATTTTCGGTACTTGTAAGGAACAAATTCGGCGTTTTGGCGAGAGTCGCAGGCCTTTTCAGCGGAAGAGGTTACAATATATCGTCTCTCACGGTGAATGAGACACATGATCCAGCCGTCTCCAAAATGACAATAGTAACATCAGGCGACGACATGATTCTTGAGCAGATCTACAAACAGCTAAGGAAACTTGTCGAAGTCATTTCGGTGACAGACCTTACGGGAAGTCTTTTTATTGAACGCGAAATAGCGCTTATAAAAGTCAAAGCCCCCAAGAAGATACGTGCCGAAATAATACAGGTATCTGAAATATTCGATGCCAAAATCATCACTGTCCACAAAGATGAACTCGGCATTGAGATTCACGGAAGGGCCGACAAGATAGATAATTTCATCCAGCTTATGTCTGAGTACGGAATTATCGATCTAGCCCGTTCAGGACGCGTTGCCATTTCCAAGGAATCGGCCGACGGTAACGGCGAGATCAGCTCCGCAACAATCTAAAAATTAAATGCGGAAATATCTCTCATGAAAACCATGAAGATCGACCCTGTCGCGCTTACGAAAAAACTTATCACATTCGATACTACCGCGCGAGCGACTGAAAAAAAATGCGCCGCGTTTCTTATTGAAATTCTGCGTAAGGCAAAATTCAATATCGAGTGTTTCGAACTCGAACCCGGAAGAACAAATATTATCGCCGATTTTCCGGGGACGGCAAAGGATTTGCCGATATGCTTTACCGGACACATGGATATTGTTCCCTTCGGCGACGCGGCATGGACAAAGAAGCCGCTGGGTGCCGAAATTTCCGGAGATAAACTCTATGGGCGCGGTTCATCGGACATGAAAAGCGGGGTTGCCGCAATGATTTCAGCAGCCGTTTCAGCCACATCTTCCAAGCCCCTGAAGCGAGGCATCAAGCTTGCCATTACCGCCGCCGAAGAGGAATCATGCCGCGGCACAAAATTCATGTGTGAGAATAAGCTTTTTAAAGGCGGGGCGGGCGCGATAGTCGTCTGTGAGCCGACCTCGAACTATCCCTATGTGGGACACAAGGGTTCGCTCTGGGTAAAGCTTTCATTTAAAGGTGTTTCAGCTCACGGCTCAATGCCGGAAAAAGGAGTCAGTGCCATTTACAAAGCCGCCGAGGCCGCACTGAGGTTGAGAGACTTGAAGTTCACGGCGAAGAATAAAATTCTGGGAAGCGCGACGATAAATGTCGGAAAGATAGAAGGCGGAGTCAACTACAATCTTGTTCCCGACCATGCGGCGCTTTACGTCGACATCAGGTCTGTCCCTGAAATTACGCATAAGGAAATCCTTTCCGCGGTCAGGAAAATCACAGGCAAAGATGCGTCTTTCGATATTGTCGATGACAACTGCGGTTTTGTGAGCAATCCTTCAGATCCTTGGATAAAAAAGGTTTTCGGGATATATCAAGAACAGGGTTTTGTAAAACCCTCGTTGAAAGGCCTGACTTATTTCACCGATGCCGTTTCGCTGAGAAAAGCATTTGGAGACCCGCCAACCATCATAATGGGCCCCGGCGAAGCGTTGCAGGCACACAAGACCGACGAGTTTTGTTATGTATCAAAAATAACCGAAGCGGCAAAAATTTACAGAGCCGTTATCGCGGATTGGTGTTTCTGAAAAATCACTGTTCGTGTGTGGAGCGCGGATAGCTGCCGAGTATGCGGAGCGACTGTGCCATATTCTCAAGTTTGCCCATCGCGCGTTTGACCTTTTCATCCGAATGATGACCAAGAATATCCATGAAGAAAAAGTATTCCCATTTTCTGCGCTTTGAGGGGCGGCTCTCAATCATTGTAAGTGTAAGTTCTTCATCCTTAAATGGGAGAAGGCAGTCGTACAGCGCGCCGACCCTGTCCTTTATTGCGAAGCAAATGGACGTTTTATCCGAACCTGTCGGCTGGGGTTCTTCGCGCCCGAGTATCATAAAACGGGTAGTGTTGTGCGGATTGTCTTCGATATTTTCCGAAAGTATGTCAAGCTTGTAAAGTTCTGCTGCCAGCGTGCTTGCTATCGCGGCAGACCCTTTTTCGGACAAAGCTATTTCCGCGGCCTTCGTCGAACTTGACGCTTCGATTATATCAGCGTGCGGAAGATTGGCAAGAAGCCAGTTGCGGCACTGTCCGAGCACCTGCACATGGCTGTAGACCCTTTTTATTTCTTTGAAAGGGCATTTTGCCATCAGGTTGTGATGGATTCTCAGATTTATCTCGTCGCGTATAAAAACGGACGAGTCGAGGAACATATCAAGGGTATGATTTACCGCGCCTTCGGTGGAGTTCTCCACCGGTACGCAACCGAAATCGACGTGGAAGGTCTCAACGTCACGGAAAACGTCCGAGATATTGCTTTTCGGCTCGAAATGAACGCTTCTGCCGAATTTAGCGAGCGCGGCAAGATGCGAAAATGTCGCTTCCGGTCCAAGAAATGCGACTTTGAGCTGACGTTCGATAGCCGAAGATCCTGAAAAAATTTCGCGGAAGACGGCGCTGACAGTATTTTTCAAGGCGGGGCCCTCGTTTATCGAGAGCAATTTAGCGAGCGCGGCCTTTTCATCTTCGGGCAAGTACTTTTCGCCTTTTTCCCTGAGTTCTGCAAGTTCATGGGAAACACGATAGCGCTCGTTTATAAGCGAGAGTATTTTTTCATCTGCTCCGGCTATTTTTTTCCGCAAGTCTTCGATATTCATAAACGTCCCTCTGATTAATAGAGTCGCCTTATTCCTCTTCAGAGAGGTTATCAAGCAACGACTGGAAACCAAGGCCCTCTTCACAGTATAGTTCCTGTGATTCGGGAAGTTTGCCTCCGAAAAGTCTGCCGAGGTCGAGTCCCCATAGCATATGCCCTGTACAGTTCAGTGTGCATGAGTCCTGCATGATTTCCCTGTATTCCTCGGGGTAGGAGCCTCGGAGGAGTTCCATTCTTTCATCTATATCGGAGAGGAGGCAGTTTTCGGACTTTGCGGCTTCTCTTACGGCATCCATATATGCTTTGTGTGCTTCGGCCTTGCCTTCTTCTCCGTCGTCGGCCAGCATCTTTCTGTCGAATCCCGGCGAGGTCTGAAGAACTATTATAATGCCCGGGACGCTTTCTCTGGCTTTGCTTACCATGGCCTTGAGATTTTCCGTAAATTTTTCAACGCTTATATTGTTCTGAAGGTCGCAGTCCTCTTCACCTGCTGTTATAATCAGGATTTCGGGTTTATAGCTTAAGGCATCGCTTTCGAGGAACTCAAGCATTTCGGAGCTGGTCTGCCCGGATGTAGCTGTATTTATTACGTGATGAATGCGCCCGTATTTGCCGGAAATTACGACATCAAGCCAGTCAAGCCAAACGGACGCGCCTTCGGCGAGTGCCGACTTGTCAGTATTTGTCGATCCCGCGGCCACTATCTTTGTAAGTTCATGCTTTGAAAGACGTTCCATAATTTCCTGAAAAACTTTTTCGCTGTTCATTTTTATTCCTTGCAATTAGCGTTAAAAAACCTTACAGAGTACATACCTGATTTAAAACCCGCTCATCAGGGAACGGACTGGGTGTACAGTATTTGCAGGAATACCGGATGAAACCAATTTTCCTAATCTGCACACAAATTCAGTTTAACTTTCATTGTCTTCTTATTCAAGTTCGATTCGAAGCAGATGCTCCTTTTTTTGGAAAAAAAGAGGGTTTAAAATTTGAAAATGACACGGCACTGGATGTTGAACTTCTTAATGCGCCGGAATCGGTGGATTTCACAATCAGGAAAAACCTTGACAGCGGAGAAACAATATTTCATCTTATTCAACTATACGGGCGGCATGTCAAGACCCTGAAAGAGATCAAAAAGGAAAGGTCGCTGCGAAAAGACTGTACGTTGGCGAGCGAGTCAGGTGTTATCGTGTTGCCGGAACTGGATGATTTTGACGTGATAGCCGTTGAAACTCAGCCGTAACGACCGTCGGAAATGCTTGCGGACGCAACCCTTGTATCGACCGATTTTGCGCGATCTATCGCCATGACCATGTAGCGCATAGCGTCCATTGCGTGGTCGTTTTCCTTGACCGGCTCTTCCGGCGCGCAGGAACTGTCCGAAGAGCTTTTCCATGAGTAATCGTAAATCTCGGAAATAATGTTCGGAAGGTCTGAAAAGAAAAAGAGTCTTGGCTTGCCATCAGTCTGAATAACGAGGCGGTTTTTAACGGACTGAATGCCTGTCGCTATATTTTTCAGTGCGCATTCGGTGTTGATTCCGGCGGATTCAAGCTCCGCGCGTTCACCGGCATCATGGTCGGCGACGGAAAGGCGGATTTTTTCATTTTCCGAGAGTTTCTTAATATTCTCGGCATGAACTGCCGTGCGTTCGCGGGCCTTGTAGAGTTCTCTGTAAATATAGAGCCTGTTGTCATGGTCAAGCGCGCCCCACAGGCAGACAAAGGGGTTTGTGTAGCCGAAGTCGATTGCGCGGAATTTCTGCCAGTGCTCCGGGATTGGGAAAGGTTTGACGAGATGAGTCGATTCGTCGAATTCATCGTAGACCGCTCCGGCATTGCCGCGCCAGATACCGTGAAGCATTCTGTCTCGCATATTTTCCGGAAGAGATTCGAGGGTTTCTATATATTCGCGCGGAAGGTTCGAGAGATTGTCATACGCAGACCATGAAATCCGCGCCCATTTCGCGGCGTCCGGAAGCGGTTTTCCTGAAAAAGGGTCTATGTGCCTTACCCCCGCCATGTGGAGCCAGTGTCTCGGTCCGCGCGGATTGCAGTCGAGCAGGAGCTTCGGTACGGCCATTTCGCCGTTGGTGTCGTATACCTTTTGCGCGAGGCGCGTCATTATCATCTGGACGCTTTCCCAGCTTAGCTGTGTGGCCTCGTTGAGAAGTATGGTAACATACTCGTTGCCGAGGATTTTCTCGACGCGCTCATCGTCGTCAAGTCCTCCGATTATTATTGATGATCCGTTGTAGAAATTCACAATAAGTTCTGTTTCAGATTTTGTGTAGAGACTCTCAGGGATATTGACTGTTAGGTACTTGCGCAGCGTATCGTTCCAGATGCTTTGCTTTGCGTGGTTCTTGAATTTTCGAGCTATGAGCTGACGGCAGCCGGGATATTGAAACGCTCTCATGACGATATACTCCGTCAGGAGCGAAGTTTTGCCCGAACGTGAGCCGCCGTCAAAAAGAACCTTTGTAGTGCCGGATTCCGTCAGGATTTCCAAGCCTTTTTTCTGTTTTTCCGTAAGCGAGAGAGCCATAAACGTTCCTTGTCAGGGGCGAATGCCCTTGTCTTTTGAGTTGAAGACGATAGTGACGCCGGGGCCGTTTTTTTCGGATGCCGCCGCTGAAAGGGCCTCTATGGCTTTTTCGAGGTCTTTGAGGGCGTTGAGCCGGTCGCTTTCCTTCTCGGCTTTTTCGACGATTTCCTTGCGGCGCTGGGCAATCCAGAGGCTGTCCATCTCGTTTTCGATGAACTTTATTTTTCTGAGATAGAGGATTCTCTCGTAAATCTCTTTTATCTGAAGGATTTTGCGCGGTCTGCCCGGCGCGGCTTTTTTTGTTGCGGGGTCTTTATCGAGGCCCGCCGATTTGAAAGCTTTCTCGGCATCGCCCCAGCATTCGCCGGCATAGAGCTGGCAGAATTCCTCCCACTTCTCGTGAGCAAGCGGTTTTTCGGGACTATATGTATTGTTTTCAGTTTTCTCCATCATTTTCTCCGTTAGTTTCTTTAAATTTCTCTTCCCAATCTTTAAAGAAAGCGTCAAAAAAGAAATACGGTATATGCGAATTCGATGATGACCCTGAATTTCAACAGTGGTCAGAGTTTTTCAGGGTTGCCTCAATATAGGGAAAACGCGCGGGATTTCGCAACAACCAACGATTCATGGATACAACGTCTTTCGAATATCTTAAATATATTGTCATGGTAGCAGCTGGCTGGTAACGACAAGTGTGGTGATTAAAGGTTCAGCCTTGAAATAATGTTTTTTACCGAAATCTTTGTAAAAGAATTTTTAAAAAGCTGTCCGAAAGATGTACCTTAACGGTCTTTAAATTTGAGGAACTTTGTAAAATGACTGAATTTAAGCGTTTTCATCCAGGCAAAATCGGATTGTATGACTTCAAGAATGAGCACGACGCGTGCGGTGTAGGCTTTGTGGTTAATATAGACGGGACAAAAACACATAAAATTATCGAGCAGGGCATTGAGGTCCTTGTGAACCTCCAGCACCGCGGGGCCTTGGGCAGTGACAACAGCACCGGCGACGGAGCGGGGATGCTTTTCCAGATGCCCGATGAGTTTTTTAAGAAGACCGCAGAAGAACTTGGCTTTAAACTGCCGGAAGCGGGAGATTACGCAGTAGGCATGATATTTATGCCGGACGAGCCGAAGCTTATAGAAATATGCAGAAGTAAGGTTGACGCAGCCATAATAGAAGAAGGACTTTCCGTACTCGCATGGCGAAACGTCCCTACAGACAAGAGCGGACTCGGAAAGCTCGCGTCCGACAGTTGTCCGTCCGTAAAGCAGGTTTTCATCGGCAAGGGAAAGAAACAGCTTGGCGAAGAAGAGTTTGAAAGAAAGCTTTATACAGCACGCCGGATGGCGGAAAAGGAAATGTTGAACTTCAATGAAATAGGCGAGGCTTTTTATGTGTGCAGCATGTCGTCCAGGACGATTGTCTACAAGGGACTTTTGCTCGCGCCGCAGATACCGGAATTCTACTCCGACCTGAGAAGCCCGGAAATGAAAAGCGCACTTGCGGTAGTGCACCAGCGTTACAGTACGAACACCTTTCCCACCTGGCGGCTTGCGCATCCCTTCCGCTACATTGCACATAATGGTGAGATAAACACCCTTCAAGGGAATGTAAATTCGATGCGAGCCCGCGAAAAGGCTTTCAAATCCGAGTTTTTCCCGGGGAACGAAATGGAAAAGATACTGCCTATAATACAGCCTGACCTCAGTGATTCGGCGTGTTTTGACAACGCCTTTGAATTTTTTGTCGCCAACGACCGGAGCATGCCACATACGGCGATGATGATGGTTCCCGAAGCCTGGGGCGAAAAATATCGTATCGGCAGCGACCTGAAGGGATTTTTCGAATATCATGCCGGACTCATGGAGCCTTGGGACGGCCCGGCGGCAATAGTATTTTCCGACGGAAGAAGGGTAGGGGCCTGTCTTGATAGAAATGGATTGCGCCCAGCCAGATATACCATTACTAAAGACAACTTCATGGTACTTGCGTCCGAAACGGGCGTACTTGATATAGACCCTGCGAATGTGGCGCGCAAAGGCCGTCTGGGAGCGGGCCAAATACTTTATGTTGACATTGATAAAAAGCGCGTTCTTTTCAACCGCGAAATCAAAATGCGCGTGGCCCGCTCTTATCCGTATCGCCGCTGGGTCGAGGAAAATAAAATACCGATGAGCGGACTCATTGAATATGCCGTCAATCACCCGTCGCAGGAGACTCTTCTCAGGTGGCAAAGGCTTTTTGGTTATACCCGCGAGGAAATAAATATGCTCCTCACACCGATGTTTACCGAGGGAAAAGAGGGAACAGGCTCTATGGGCAATGATGCGGCGTTGGCCGTGCTTTCAAGCAAGCCGCAGCTGCTCTTCGCATATTTTAAACAGCTTTTCGCACAGGTAACGAATCCGCCGATAGACCCCATCCGTGAAGAACTCGTGATGAGCCTTACTGTTTTCATTGGCAACAAGACGAATATTCTCGAGTGCAATCCGGGACACGCACAGCTGGTTAAGCTTAAATCACCCGTGCTGACCGAAGGTGACATTCAACGCTTGAGGAATACTAAACTCCATAATTTTCAAGCGGTTACAATTTCTATAGCGTTTCCGGCAAAAGGAGATGGGAAAGCCCTTGAAAAAGCCATTGAAGACGTCTGCTTAAAAGCTGAAAAGGCGGTGAATGAGGGAAAAAGCGTTATCATTCTCAGCGATAAAAATCTTCAGGAAGGACAAGTTCCGATACCGTCGCTTCTTGCGACTGCTGCCGTAAACCATCACCTTGTCCGCTGCGGGGGGCGCACGAGTTCAGGACTTGTTATCGAAACGGGCGAGGCGCGCGAAGTTATGCACATCGCCCTTCTTTTGGGATATGGAGCTACCGCGATATGTCCATACCTCGCTCTGTCGTCATGTGTAGACCTTCTTGAGAAAGACAACTACGGTGAGGATATCGATGAGATAAAGGCGCTTGAAAATTATGTTTCAGCCGCAAAAAAAGGCATTCTCAAAATAATGTCCAAGATGGGCATCTCAACCTTGAGAAGCTATCGCGGAGCGCAGATATTCGAGGCCGTCGGGCTTAACTCGTCGCTCGTTGATAAATATTTCTGCGGCACAGCTTCCAGAATCGAGGGCATAGCCCTTGATGAGGTAGCCAGGGAGGCCAATATGCGCTACGAAAAGGCATATAATCCCGCGCAGGGGACTCCCGATTTTCTCGAAGCCGGAGGTCAGTATCATTTCAGGCTAAATGAAGAAAAGCACCTTTGGACACCGGAAACTATTTCCAAGCTCCAGCAGGCGACAAGGACAAATAATATGACCCTCTACAAGGAGTATGCGTCATATATAAATAATCAGACGGAACACCTCTGCACTCTGAGGGGGCTCTTCAAGTTTAAAAAGGCAGTTCCCGTGCCGCTTGATGAGGTTGAAAGTGTCGAATCCATAATAAAACGATTTGTTACTGGCGCAATGTCCTTCGGTTCCATCAGCAAGGAAACCCATGAGACGGTAGCGGCAGCCATGAACCGCATCGGCGGCATGAGCAACAGCGGCGAAGGCGGCGAAGACCCCGCAAGATACAAGAGGCTTCCGAATGGCGACAGTCTCTGCAGCGCGATAAAGCAGGTCGCCAGTGCGCGTTTCGGCGTCACCATTGAGTATTTGGCAAATGCCAGAGAGCTCCAGATAAAAATTGCTCAGGGAGCAAAACCCGGCGAGGGCGGTCAGTTGCCTGGGCACAAGGTTAATAAGGAAATAGCGAAAGTCAGGCACGCGACTCCCGGAGTAACGCTTATTTCGCCTCCTCCTCATCACGATATTTATTCTATTGAGGATCTGGCGCAGCTCATCTACGACCTCAAATGCGCAAACCCCGAAGCCAGGATTTCCGTTAAGCTCGTTTCCGAAGTCGGCGTTGGTACAGTTGCCGCAGGCGTTGCCAAAGGACATGCCGACCTTGTTCTTATAAGCGGGCATGACGGCGGAACAGGCGCATCCCCGCTTACGTCCATTAAGCATGCCGGACTTCCGTGGGAACTCGGCCTTGCCGAAACACAGCAGACTCTAGTACTCAACCACTTGCGTGACAGGATAAGAGTGCAGGCCGATGGTCAGATGAAAACAGGACGCGATATTACGATTGCGGCTCTTCTCGGTGCGGAGGAGTTTGGTTTCGGCACCGCGATACTTGTCGTCTGCGGCTGTGTGATGATGAGAAAATGCCACTCGAACACCTGTCCCGTCGGTGTTGCCACTCAAGACCCTGAACTGCGCAAACTTTTTTCAGGGAAACCCGAATATATAGTTAATTTTCTGAAGATGATAGCTTCCGAAGTCCGCGAATATATGGCGGAACTCGGATTCAGGAATTTCGACGACATGATTGGCAGAAGCGACCTTCTCGAGATGAATCGAGCAATAGATTTCTGGAAGGCGAAAAATCTCGATTTCTCAAAAATATTTGAGCGCCCCTCGGATCCGTCACTGCCGGTGCGCTGCCTTAGGAAGCAGGACCACGGAATTGACAAGGCATTTGATCAGAAGCTGATAGAACTGACAAAAGAGGCCGTGGAAGAGAAAAAGAAGATTTCTTTCGATCTTTCCATCCGTAATGTCGATCGCACGGCGGGCACCATGCTGTCAGGTTTGATAGCCAAAAAATACGGCCTTGCCGGGCTTCCTGAAAATACCATTAAAGGGAATTTTACAGGCTGCGCCGGACAGAGCTTCGGAGCATTTCTTATACACGGAATAACATTTACCCTTACGGGCGAGTCCAACGACTACTTGGGGAAAGGGCTTTCTGGCGGAAGGATTATCGTAAAACCGCCGAAAAATATAGAAAATCCTGAAAAAAACGTCATTGCCGGAAACGTCCTTCTTTACGGCGCCACCGGAGGCGAAGTTTATATAAACGGACGAGCGGGTGAACGTTTTGCGATACGTAACAGCGGCGCCGTCGCTGTAGTCGAGGGTGTCGGAGATCATGGCTGCGAATATATGACGGGCGGACGCGTAGTGGTTATCGGACCGACCGGCGTCAACTTCGCCGCGGGGATGAGCGGTGGGATAGCCTATGTCTACGATCAGGACTTCAATGAAAAATGCAATCTTGACATGGTCGACCTTGACCCGGTCCTTTTTGATGAGGACAGGAACGAACTCCGCGCCATGATAGAAAAGCATCTCGAATACACTGGAAGTCCGATGGCGAAGATAATCCTTGATGACTGGGAAAATGAGGCCCCGAAATTTGTAAAGGTATTCCCGGTAGAATACAAGAAAGTGCTCGGCAAGATGATTAAGGAGGACGAGGAAGTTAAACGCGAAGTAATGCTTTACTAGTTATAATATAAAATTCAGATATGACAGGAAATGAAAATGGGAAATCCTAGAGGTTTTATTGATGTGGAACGCAAAGATGCCGGGTACAGGCCGGTATATCAACGCATACGCGATTACAAGGAAGTAGAAAAACGCCTGAGTCCGGAGGAAATAAAACTCCAGTCCTCACGATGCATGGATTGCGGAATCCCTTTCTGTCACGGCTGCGGCTGTCCGCTCGGAAATATAGTACCTGAGTTCAACGATCTCGTTTACAGCGGTAGATGGAAAGAGGCTCTCCAGATAATTTATTCATCGAATAACTTTCCCGAATTTACGGGAAGGATTTGCCCGGCGCTCTGTGAGGCCGCCTGTACCTCAGGATTGAATGGAGATCCTGTTTCAATAAGACAGATAGAGCTTGCCGTAATAGAAAAAGGTTATGAAGACGGAATAATAAAACCCGAACCGCCTGAAAAACGCACAGGTAAAAAAGTCGCCGTCGTGGGCTCCGGCCCGGCAGGGCTTGCCACAGCGGACGACCTGAACAAGATGGGTCACAGCGTTACAGTGTTTGAACGGGAACGGAATCCGGGCGGCCTACTGCGTTACGGCATACCCGATTTTAAACTTGATAAAAGAGTCATCGACCGCCGCGTAGAGATAATGAAACGCGAAGGCATCATCTTCGAGACTCACGTTAATATCGGCTCCGATATTTCGGCGAGGTTCCTCATGGACCGCTTTGACGCCGTTTGCATAACCTGCGGCGCAAAAATACCGAGAGATCTTCCTGTTCCAGGCAGGGAATTGAAGAACGTTCATTTTGCGATGGACTTTCTATGGCAGCAAAACTGTCGCGTGTCCGGCGAAAAGTTTGAAGAGAAAGACATCCTGGCCTCCGGATTGAAGGTCCTTGTAATCGGCGGCGGTGATACCGGCTCCGACTGCGTGGGCACCTCCATACGTCAGGAAGCCGCTTCCGTGACGCAGATAGAGATTATGCCAGAGCCTCCCGAATCGCGCGATTCTTCGACCCCGTGGCCGATGTGGCCTTACCAGAAGCGCAGCTCCAGCAGTCACAAAGAAGGCTGTACGAGAATGTGGGACATCCTCACCAAGAGTTTTGAGGGCGACAGTGCGGGCAATGTGAGAAGGGTCAATGTTGTCAAAGTCGAATGGGAAATTGTCGACGGCAGACCTGTTAAATTCAAGGAAGTGCCCGGCAGCGAATTTGTGATAGAGGCCGACCTGGTGCTTCTCGCGATGGGCTTTACAGGGGCCGAGAAAAAAGGAGCCCTCGAACAGTTCGGAATAGAATTGGATAAACGCGGAAACGTCAAGGCTGATTCCGAATCCGGTCTTGCTGTGGGGAAAGTCTTTGCCGCCGGTGATGCTGCGAGCGGCGCCTCCCTGGTAGTGCGGGCAATCGCCGCCGGTAAAAAACTAGCCCAAAGCGTTAATAAGTTCCTGTCTTAAAAAAGAAATCAGGGGAAAATGGACTCTCTTTTATTGCTGCCGGGCAGCTTTATAAGGGACCTCCATTCCTCTATTTTTCCCTTCGTCTTTATTTTTCTCAAATTTCGACACCTTTTTTTTGCACAATGAGGGAGAAAAATAGGTCATACAGGGAATAGTGGGTTGATATTATGGTGTGTAATGGTAACGTAAATGTGTTTATTTATTGAATAACGGGGGAGGAATAAAGTGCTCCCTTATCCTTGTTTCAACAGGGGGTGCTCCGGGGTGCCCTTCTTGAGAAGTTACTTGTGTTGTCTGTCGGGATTTTCAGGTACTGTAAGTGACGGGGCGGAGCGCAGATTGAAGTTCGGCTGTTGCGTTTTGTTGAAATCCTGTAATTGTTTTGGAGGTAAAACCAAACTCTCGTTAAAGGCTTAAATTAACCAAGATGGAGCGTTATGCGGAAGGAATTCATTAATTATTTCAGGAATCCGAAGACCGGCAATACCTTTGTTCTGAAAAACGAAGTGATTGAAGGCGATAGGATCAAGGCAGGTATTCTTTTTGATGAAAAATCAGGCAGAGAATGTCCCGTTGTAAACTATATTCCGCGATTTGTGGAGCCACATAATTACGCAGACAGTTTTGGCCTTGAATGGAATACTCATTTCGATACGCAGTATGATTATAAATCCAAACACTCAATCTCACAAGAACGCTTTGAAAAAGAGACAAAATGGGGATCTGACCTGACAGGGCAGTTGATTCTCGAAGCCGGTTGCGGTTCTGGGCGTTTCACCGCTTATGCGGCGGATACCGGAGCCACTGTTCTGTCATTTGATTACTCAAATGCGGTCGAGGCCAATTATAAATCAAACGGACAACGGGAAAATATTTGTATCTCGCAGGCGAACATATTTGACATGCCGTTCGAAGAAAATTCGTTTGATAAAATATACTGTATCGGCGTTATTCAGCATACGCCTGATCCTGAAAAAGCATTGAAGACCCTGGTCAGATATCTAAAGCCGGGCGGCAGTATTGTCACAGACATTTATCTCAAGAGCTTCATAACCTGCGTAGTCAGCCCCAAATACATAGTGAGAGCCGTTACCAGGCATATGAACCCTGCAAAACTGTATAAGCTCTGCGTGAAATATGTTAATCTCATGTGGCCGCTGGCCAGATTGATAAGCAGGATTCCCGCTATAGGCAAATCCCTGAACTGGCTCATGCTTGTGGCTGATTATTCCAGACTGCTTCCGGATGCCGATGACGCCACTCTCAAGGAATGGGCCTATCTTGATACATTCGATATGCTTTCTCCCAAATACGATATTCCGGCAACATTGAAGACGTACAAGCGCTGGCATGAAGAGGCCGGACTTGTCGATATCGATGTCCATTACGGATATAACGGGATTGAAGGCCGGGCTAAGAAACGGGTAACTGAATAGAGCCGATATGTGCGGAATTGTCGGAATAATAAATAAGACCAGCAGATTGTCAGGACGCTCCGTCTCTGACATGGCCGATGCAATAAAGCACCGCGGCCCTGACGGGTGGGGATATGCAGCGCTTAATCCCGGCAAATCTGATTCCATGATGACCCTGGAGGCGCCAGCCGCGAGCGCGAAGGTTTTTCTGGGACACCGCCGCTTGAGCATTATAGATGTGGAAGGTTCGAAGCAGCCGCTCTCAAATGAGGACGGTTCCGTATGGATAACGTTCAACGGCGAAATTTATAATTACAGGGAACTCGCGGACGACCTGCGTCGCAAGGGGCACACCCTGAAGGAGAAGGGAGATACGGAAGTCCTTGTCCATCTATGGGAAGAGTATGGCAGGAATATGACCGGATATCTCACCGGCATGTTCGCTTTTGCGATTTATGATACAAAACAGGATGTTCTCTTTCTCGCACGTGACCGCTTCGGGGAGAAACCACTTTTTTACTGGCATTCGGAGGATACCTTTGCGTTTGCGTCCGAGCTCCAGGCCTTCTGGCGGCTGGAAAATTTTACGCATAACGTAAATGTTTCTGCGATTGGCCAGTTCTTCAAATATTGCTATATTCCTTCGCCTGATACGGTATATAAGAATGTATTCAGTCTTCAGCCGGGATGCTGTGCGGAATTTCGTAATTCCATGCTTTCCGTAAAGCATTATTGGAAGCCGTCTGTTTGCGGAGAGGATGCCGCTGTCGATATGGAAGAGCTTCAGGAGAAATTCGACAAAGCGGTTTCGCTGAGGATGATAGCGGATGTTCCGCTGGGGCTTTTTCTTTCTGGCGGAATTGATTCATCTCTGATTGCGGCTTCCATGGCGAAGCAGTCTGCTTTGCCGGTGAAAACTTTTACAGCGTCTACTGGTGAAAGTTGGTGTGATGAGTCGGAGACGGCGGCCCTTGTCGCGTCGCATTTAAATACTGAGCACCGTAAGTTTCTGATAAAGCCGGATTTTGTGGAAGTCAGTGAAATGCTTGCGAAACATTATGGTCAACCGTATGCCGACTATTCCAGTATTCCTACATATTACATCAGCCGCGAAACAAGAAAGCATGTCAAAGTGGCGCTTGGCGGCGATGGGGGTGATGAGTTGTTTGCCGGTTATGATAGATATGCGAATTTGAAATTAAGCCGCGCCGCAGGAACATTTCCGTATTTTCTGAGAAAGAACGCGGCGGTCCTTTTAAAATCTTTTCTGCCGAAATCCGTTTTTTCTCCATATCTTTTTGATTTCGCGTGCGTTGCAGGAGATGCAAGACAGCGCGGCGAGGAATATTCTCCGCTGTTTCACCAATATTGGCGGGACAAATGTTTTCAGAACGATTTTCTTCCGGAAATGAACGATGCCGGAAATGCCGATTTTTTCCGCTTTGCGGGATATTATGACGAGGCATTGTCGGTCGATCCGCTCGAGCGTTGGCTTGAGGCTGATCAGCGGATGCATCTTTGTGATGACATTCTGACGAAGGTCGATATCGCCTCCATGTCCGTATCGCTGGAATGCCGGGCCCCGTTCCTGGACCATTCTTTTGCGGAATACGCCAACAGACTCAGCATATCCTCCAAGCTTCAGGGGCGATATACGAAGGCGGTGTTGCGGCAGCTTGCCGGGAAAAGACTTCCTCATCAGATAATAAATCTGCCCAAAAAGGGCTTTACGCTTCCGCTCGGCGACTGGTTCAGAAAGGAACTTAAAGAGTGGGGACATTCCATGATTTTCGACAATACAAATATTTGGAGCAGTTATCTTAAATCGGCTTCGGTCAAGAAGATGTGGGCGGAGCACCAGACTGGCAAGATGGAGCATTGCATGAGGCTCTGGATGATAATTTCATTAATATTGTGGGATAAACAATCACACGTCAATCCGCGTGAAGGCCTTTAATTTATACCAAAAACAGCAGGATGAGACTAAGAAGTGAATATAGAATTACTCAGCAGCCCCCTGGAGAGTCAATATACTTCTTTTGTAGAGAGGAGTTCAGATGCCTCAATATATCACACCCTTGAATGGCGGGACGTTCTGCTTGATTCATACGGGTTTGCCCATCGCTGTCTTATTGCAGTGGAAGGCGGCGCTGTTTGCGGGGCCTTGCCGGTCTTTGAAGTAAAATCCTTGCTCCGCGGCTGCCGCGGGATTTCCATGCCGTTCAGCCACCTGACCCCTGTTCTCGCAAATAACGTGAAGACCATGGATTCGTTGCTTATGGCGGCGAGGGATTTGGCATCCGAAAGAAAAATGTCATATATAGAGTTGCGGCACGGTGTTCCGTTGGATAAGCCTTTCTGTCAGGATTTCTGCAATTACAATATAAGTCGCCTCGATTTGAAGAAAGAGAGTATTGACGATGTTTGGAAAAGCTTCAAGACGGCTATAAGGAATCAGACCAGAAAAGCAGAGAAAAACGGAGTTGAGATAAAAGTAGCCGAAAGTTCCGACGAGTATCGTACCTTTTATGACCTTGAGGCCGAAACTCGCAAATTTCAGGGAATGCCGATCTACCCGCTATCCCTCTTTTTGAACATATATGAAAAGCTGCACAAAGCCGGAAAGTCAAGGCTCGAACTGGCTTATTATAACGGAAAACCAATTGCCGGAGCTATGGCTTTCTTTTCGAATAAGAAGGCGATTTATGCATACGGCAGTTCCAAGAAAGACCGTGAATACATGCAGTTGTGCCCGAATAATATTCTTGTGTGGGACCTTATAAAATATTCTTATAACGCGGGCTGTGAGGTGTTTGATTTCGGATCAACATTTATTCAGAACGAGGGATTGCTGCATTTTAAAAAGCAGTGGGGGACGGAAACTGTTCCGCTTTACTATTCGATTCTTTCGGAGAGAACCTCCCCGCCTGTGTTTAACCGGAGCGGATTTAAGGTGGGGCTTGTCAAAAAGCTCCTGAGATACTGTCCCATGCCGCTTTTTAAGGCTGTCGGTCCGTTTTTAATAAAGGAAAGTTGTTAATGCGCTTTAAAACTGTATTTATAGGGAATTCTACATCAATATACAGCGTAGCCTTTCTCAAAGAGCTCAACCGTATCGGCTTTGATGTATGTCTCATTGCCAGTTCCAGAAAAAATATTCTGAGCAGACGCAAGAATCTTTTTTCCAAAATATGGGCCGTCGTTTATAATTTTACTGTCGGGGAGATTGCAACCGGAATATGTTCTAAATTAGCCCGGTCGATTTTCAGAAGGACTTCCTGGGCTGCTGAGTGGCGAAATACATATTTTGTGGAAAATGCTGTTCCCGGATGCGAATATTGCTGCCCCGACAGCATAAACGATGCGGCGTTTGTAGAGAAAGTAAGACAGATGAAGCCGGACCTTATTCTCCTGCATTCATTCTCCGAAATACTGAAAGAGGAACTTATAGGAATTCCCGGAATGGGATGTTATAATTTTCATCCCGGCAGACTGCCGGGAAACAGAGGGCCCAACCCCATAGAGTGGACAGTCCTGACGAAGCAGAAAAGTATAGTTACTGATTGCCATCGGGTTACTCCCGCAATTGATGATGGCGCCGTTGTTGTTCACGAAGAACTTTCTCTTTCCGGAGTGCGTTCATGGAGTGAAGTTACCCGGCTGGCGAGAGAGTCCACCGCAAAGTGCTTGGCTTCTTTTCATGACGCGCTTGTCGCGGATAAACTCCTTCCGTTGCCGCTTGACGGCAGGAAGTGCTACAATCCGCGCCCGGGCGTTTTCCTGAAATATAAGGCTCACTTGCTTGCCCGTTTTATTTACAGGGGAATCAAATGAGAGACTTTACTTTTTACATGTATTCGGAATATCTTGACGCTCTGAAAAAGTCATATCCGGTCATGTTGAGATTTGATGAATTCATGGCTCCGGGATATGAAATACCCGAGTCTTTCTGTCTGATACGCCACGATATTGACCGCAATCCGGGCAACGCCCTGCGGATGGCTTTGCTCGAAAAAGAACTTGGTGTCAGGGCAACATACTTTTTCAGGGTCAAGCCTCATGTTTTCAAACCTGATGTGATACGACAGATTGCCGATTCTGGACATGAAATAGGCTTTCACTATGAATCGTTGTCTGATGCGGCAGGCGATTATGAGAAAGCCTTGGATTTTTTCAAGAGAGACCTCGCAAAGTTAAGGGAGATAGCCGACGTCAGGACAATAGCCATGCACGGACGGCCTCTCAGTCCTTTTGATAACAGGGACTTGTGGAAATCACCTCAAAACAAAGGCCTTCTTAAGAGTCTAGGGATACTGGGGGAAGTTTATCTGGATATCGACTACAGCAAAATAGCTTATATCTGCGATACCGGCAGAAACTGGCTTTCCGGCCGTTCCAACTTGAGGGATACGGTCAATTCTGAAATCAAAGCGGATTTTAGTTTGTCAGGCGAGCTTATGGCAGCACTCCGCGACGGCAGATATCCCCGGCTCGTGTTCCAGATACACCCGGAACGCTGGAACGACAATATTTTCCTTTGGACTAAGCAGTTATGTCTTGATACTGCCGTGAATACGATAAAATTTTTCTATCGGAAGATACATTAAACTAAGAGGTTTTTTTTATGAAATACTGTTTTGATCTGCTTCATCCCGCTCATTTTCATTTGTTCAAGAATCTCATAGAGCATCTTAAATCTTCAGGCCACGAGGTTTATATCTTTGTAAGGCCTAAGGATGTGCTCCTCGAACTCCTGCAGGAGAAAGGCTGGGATTTTAAGATATCTGACGCGTCGACATCCAATAATAAGTTCCTTGGGTTTTTTAAGCACTTTTTGGGATACTGCAAATTTATGAAAAATAAAAAAGTGGATTTCCATATCGGTTCTTCCGTTGTTATCGGCGCCGCAGCGAGGCTTCTTGGCGGAAAGTCAACAGTTTGGGGAGAAGACGATACGTCCATTATGCCCTTGTGGACACTGGCAAACCTTCCCACTCATGTTTACATGAAGCCCTCCTGTCTTTCCTTTGAAAAAGGCAGACACGATATTTACCATAATTCCTATCATGAACTGGCCTATCTGCATCCCGACAACTTCGTTCCCGACAGGAAAATCATTGAAAAGTATGGGCTGCGCGAAAAGGAATACGTCGTATCACGCTTTTCCGCACTGAAGGCGTTTCATGACAAAAATGCCAGAGGAATTTCGCCTGAACTGTGGTCTAAGATAGAGGAACTTATTGCCGGATACCAGGTCGTAAAGTCCATGGAACTTGCCAAGTCTCATCAGATAGCGCCGTGGGACATGCACCACGTCCTGGCCTTTGCCAAGATGATTATCTCCGATTCTCAAACAATGACAATTGAAGGCGCGGTGCTTGGTATCCCATCCGTCAGAATAAATACCTTTATAGGGAAATCGACACTTATCGAAGAACTGGAGCAGAAATATAAGCTTGCAATAGGGATATTGCCCGACCATGAAGAGTTGATATTGAAGATGATTGAGGATATAGTTAGAAGTCCCGATACTGAGAAAATATGGGCGGCAAGACGCGCCGTGCTTCTTGCCGATAAAATAGATCTGAATCGCTGGATGATAGAATATTACGTTAAATGAACGGTAAATTGATATGGTGATTATCGTTGACTATGGGATGGGAAATCTCAGGTCAATTTTATATAAGCTTCAGAAATTCAATATTGAATCGGCAATATCGTCATCTCCCGGCGATATAGAAAAGGCCGATAAGCTTGTTCTGCCCGGCGTGGGGCATTTTGCGAAGGCAATGGAAAATCTCGACAGCCGCGGGTTGATTCCGGTTTTGAACAAAAAGGTGCTGGAGGATAAAACCCCGGTAATGGGTATCTGTCTTGGAGTGCAGCTTTTTACCAAATCCAGCGAAGAGGGCGGTGTGCCCGGGCTCGGCTGGATCGACGCTGTTACGAAACGCTTTGACTTTAGCGGAATGACCGAACAGCTGCCAGTCCCTCATGTCGGCTGGAACAAGGTCATTGTCAGGAATAAACCGCCCTTCTGGCCGGATTTCCGGGAAGCACAGCATTTTTATTTTACCCATTCATACTATATAAGCTGCAGCTCTCAGGAGAATGTCGCAGGCTTTTCATTTTACGGACATGAATTCGTCTCCTCTCTTTGGAAGGAGAATATTTTTGGCACGCAGTTTCACCCTGAAAAAAGCCACCGTGACGGGTTTGAACTTCTCAAATGTTTTGCGGAAGAGGTGAAATAATGCTGAGGCCGAGAATATTTCCTACGCTTCTTCTTTCCGGACAGGGCCTCGTCAAAGGGGTGAAGTTCAAAAACTATAAATATGTCGGCGATCCGCTTAATGCCGTTAAGATATTCAACGACAAAAAAGTCGATGAGCTTATGTTCCTTGATATATCGGCGACGAGGGAGGGGAAAAAGATATCTCCCGAACTCGTAAGTAGAATAGCCGATGAGTGCTTTATGCCTTTCGGCGTCGGCGGCGGAATTGAAAGCGCGGAAGAGGCCCGCGATATATTAAGCGCCGGGGCCGAGAAGGTGAGCGTGAACACTGCGGCCGTCAAAAATCCCGCCCTGATTGGAAAAATAGCCGATATCTTTGGCCGCCAGAGTGTTGTGGTGTCAATAGATGTTAAGGCAAACTGGCTGGGCCGTCAGAAGGTGGTTGTCTGTTCCGGTAAAAAAATGACGAGCCTTAATCCCGTGGAATGGGCCGTTGAAGTTGAAAAAATGGGGGCGGGAGAGATTCTTCTCAATTCTGTTGACCGCGATGGGACAATGTCGGGTTACGACCTCAAGCTTGTCAGAAGTGTAGTCGATGCGGTGCACATTCCTGTCATTGCCTGCGGCGGGGCCGGCAGTTTGAAGGACTTGAGCGACGGGATTCACATCGGAGGCGCACAGGCGGTCACAGCGGGGAGTTTTTTTGTTTTTCATGGCCGCCGCCGCGGTGTGCTGATAAATTTTCCTTCCGAAGATGAATGCCTTAAAATTCACAAAGAAATAATTTAAACAGGTTGTTATATATGAGTGAAATAAAAGTGTGTGCGAAATGCGTAATGGATGAGACCGTCCCTGCCATAACCTTTGACGAAAATGGCGTCTGTAACTATTGCAAACTTCATGATATCCTCGTAAATGCGTATCCTGCCGGCGAGGCCGGAAATGAAAAACTGAAAAGCATCCTGAATGAGATAAAGTCCAAGTCTCGCGGAAAAACTTATGACTGCGTTATCGGCGTAAGCGGGGGAACTGACAGCGCCTATCTTCTCCATTGGGCGAGGGAAAACGGGCTGCGCCCGCTGGCTGTCCATCTGGACAACGGATGGGACTCGGAAATAGCTGTCGGCAACATTAAAAAAAGCGTGGCCGCGCTCGGAATCGATCTTCAGACCTATGTGATTGACTGGGAGGAAATAAAGGATATTTTGAGGTCTTTCCTCAAGGCTTCATATCCCTGGGCCGATCTTCCCACGGATATAGCGATAATATCATCCTTGTACAAGATAGCGGCCGAAGAAAATATAAAATATGTCATTACAGGAAACAATTTCAGGATTGAGGGAAAACAGCCCATTGACTGGACTTACGGTGACGGGAAGCTGGTCGCTGCCGTTCATAAGATGTTCGGCAATGGACGGATGAGATCCTATCCCAACCTGACTTTTTTAAAGTTTTTTTACTACAGTCTCATAAGAAAAATTAAGATTATCCGGCCTTTTTACTATATGGACTTCGATAAGAAAGCAGCACAGAAAATGCTTACGGAGCGCTACGAATGGGTCAATTACGGAGGTCATCATCATGAGTCGCTTTTTACCCGTTTTGTCATAGCTTACTGGCTGCCGCAGAAATTCAATATAGACAAGAGAAAAGTAACATGGTCGGCGCTGGTCCGGGAAGGTCAGATGTCGAGAACGGATGCGCTTGAAGAGCTTAAAAATCTTCCGTATGACGCTGAGAAAATGAAGGAAGATATCAATTATGTGATAAAAAAACTTGACCTGACCCGCGAGGAATTTGAAAAAATATTTGCCCTTCCTAACAAATCCTTCAGGGATTATCCTTCGTATTTTCCATTATTTACAAGTATGAAGCGGATTATGAGGTTTGTATTCAAATTTGTATTGCCATGGAAACCGCCGTTTTTCTATCAACTTGACTCAAAGTAACTTTTATAGGATTTTTTTATGTGCGGTATTTGCGGAATTATAACTGACAGAGCTTCCACCGTGGAAGAGTCGCGAATCCTCGAAATGATGCGCCTGATGAAGCACAGGGGGCCGGACGATCAGGGCGTTTTTACGGAAAAAAATGTCGGGCTGGGACATGTGCGGTTGAGCATCCTCGACCTTTCCACAGCCGGTCGTCAGCCTATGGTTTCGGATGATGGGCGCTGGGTGCTAGTCTTCAACGGCGAAATATATAACTATATTGAGATAAGGGAAAAGCTCCGCGGCAGGTTTAATTTTAAAACGGGGACAGACTCGGAAGTACTTCTCAATGCATATATTATGTGGGGCGAATCCTGCCTCGATCATTTCAACGGGATGTTTGCCTTTGCTGTATATGACAGGCACGAGAACTCGATTTTTGCGGCCAGAGACCGTTTCGGGATAAAGCCCTTTTACTATTCTCACAGTTCTGAGTCTTTTATTTTCGCATCTGATATTCCATCCGTTCTTTCAGCAATGCCGAATAAGCCCGAACCTGACAATCAGACGGTCTACGATTATCTCGCCTTCGACAGGGTATGTCATACGGAACAAACTTTCTTCAAGGGAGTTAAAAAACTCCAGCACGGACATTGTCTGTCTTTGAAAAAGGGACAGCTTTCCATCCGCCGCTGGTACAGCCTTCCTGATTCCCTGAAAAAGCCCTTCAGCGGCCCTGATGAATTGAGAGAATCTCTTGAAGATGCCGTGGCATTAAGGCTTCGGAGCGATGTGCCTGTAGGCGCCTGTTTGAGTGGAGGCCTTGATTCTTCAGCGATAGTATCCATCATGTTGGACAAGTTTCAGCGGCATGACCTCAATACATTTTCCGCCGTTTACGAGCGGGGAATGCGCGGCGACGAGACTCCTTTTATAATGGAATATAAGGATTCCGTTAAAAACATGTTTTTTTCAAGGCCTTCTGCGGAAGGTCTTTATGCTGATATGGACAGGCTTTTTTCCGCGCATTCCGAGCCAATCCCGGGTACGTCAGCCTATGCTGAATTCAAAGTCATGGAGACGGCGAAGGAGCACGTGACCGTTATATTGAACGGGCAGGGTGCCGATGAGGAAATGGCCGGCTATCACTACTTTTTCGGGATGCTTTATAAAGAGCTTTTTACCAGTCTAAAGTGGGTGCGCATGATAAATGAGATGCTGGCTTATCGGAGTCGGCATAAATCTTTTCTCGGTCTTGCGGCCTTCGCATATTTTATGATGCCTGGGTTTTTGAAAAACCTTGCAGCGGTGCGCGGCAAAGGATATATAAAAAGAGACTTCAAAAACTCTTTCAGTGGTTCCGACGCCATTGTGAACGAACTTTACGGGACAGCGTCTCTGCATGACTGCCTTTTGCAGCATTTCGAGCATAAGCTCGAACACCATCTTATATGGGGCGACCGCAGTTCCATGTGGTTTTCTCTCGAGCTCAGATTTCCTTTCCTGGACTACCGTTTCGTGGAAAGGGTGTTTTCTCTCACGAGCGGCGATATTATAAAATCTGGCGAGACAAAGCATATTTTCAGAGAAGCCATGAAAGGCGTTATTCCCGAGGTGCTTAGAAAGAGGCAGGACAAGGTGGGATTTTCCACTCCTGAGGATGAATGGTTCAGGCGGCCCGAGTTCCGCAATATGATAGAGGATATCCTGAGTTCGAGTCATTTCGCCGGGTTGGGCTATATTGATCCCGCAGCAGCCCGCGCTTTATACCGTGAACATCTTAGCGGCAAACGCGATATTTCCAGAGAAATATGGAAGTGGGTGAATCTCGACAAATGGTCCGCGAAATACTTGAAAGGACAATCTGATGGCGCTTAAAGTAGCCTTTGTCGCCGGATACTGTCCTATAAAGCTTCCCCAGAAGCTGGGGCCGCTTCACGCTCTTGAAGAAGTTGAGTCAATTGATCTTTTCATCAAGAGAAGGTACGAAGACTCCGATATTCCGAAACTCAGGTGGGTCTATATCCCTGGTTTCTTCGGGATTGCGGTTTTTCAGGAGCTCGCCCGCCTTGTTATACTGCTTGCCTCCGCACGGAAATATGATCTTATAATAGCTTGTCACCAGACCTATCATGGAGTGTGGGCATGGCTTGCTGGGAAGTTGTGGAGCAAGCCGGTAATCCAGATGGTCATTACTGACGTGGACTGGGTCCATGCGAAATTTTTTCCGTCGATAGCGATGCTCGCCGCCGCCGCATGCGGGGTGAGGGGGCCTGTCGCGGCTGAGAAACTTAGAAAACTCGGCTTCAAGAATCAAATTGAGACGCTTCACAATACAATCAGTACAATGCCGCAGCTCCCTGATGGTGTTGCCGTGGATAAGATTGAAAAACGCTTTGACCTTTTGGCTGTGGCAAGTTATGCCAAAGAAAAGGACTTACCGTGGATGCTTGAGGTGATGGCTGAAACAGTCAAGATTATGCCCGGAATAAAGCTGGCGGTAGCGGGCAACGGACAGGAGCCGCTGAAGGCGTTAATCAGGGAGAAATGCCTTGATTCAAATATCGAGCTTCTAGGGCCTGTTTATGGGAAGGATCTGGCACTTCTTTACAATCAGAGCAGAGCGTTTATAATGACTTCCGAGACGGAAGGCCTTCCTATGGTGGTGTTGGAGGCGTTTGCATTCGGGCTTCCGGTTTTCGTTTCTGACGCTGGTGAGCTTTCATGGCTTGTCAGAGACGGCATTGACGGAAGAGTCATACACCACGGGAACACCTCAAAAATGTCCGAATCTTTGATTGACGCATTTAAAGATTTGGCTATATTGGATAGGATGGGGAAAAATGCGCAATCGCGTTTTGAGATTCTTTCGTCGGAGTTTTCTACGGAGCGCATAAGCGAATGCTGGAAGCGTCTTATTGACGCGGCCCTCAAGAACAATGGAGAGCTTAAGAAATGAAAAGTAAGAAAAGATTAGGCATATGGAAAAAGATGCTATTTGCACTTGTTCCAATTTTGGTATTTCTTCTTATCCTGGAGCTTGGCGCAAGGGTTGTATGCGCCGGGCGCTTCGCCCAATATAATACATCGATAGCGATACAGGGGAATTCTCGTTGGGACAAGGATATTCTTACAGCGTGGAAAAATCGGGAGGGTTATCTGGAGTATGATGATTCCTCTCAGTATAATGAATACGGCATGCGTGTCAAACCCGGTGAATTTAAAATGCCGCCCAAAGAAAAGAACGATTTCTGGGTTTTCCTTTTTGGCGGATCGGCAATAGCCGGCATGGGCTCTAATCAGGACGGTCAATGGCTTAAGATAACAGGAGTTCCCACGCACAGTATTGAGAATTCTATTGACGGACAGCTCGAAAAAATTCTTAAGAAGTCTATGCCCGGCAGGAATGTCAGAGTATTTAATGCGGCCGTCTCGGCGGGAAACATAATTCAGAGCCGTATGAATTATGAGAAGTTGAAGTACTTGAATCCCGACTGGATTGTTTCTATGGATGGAGTGAATGATTTGCATTCCCTTAAAGAAGGTGAAAATCCGTATAAAATACTTTTCGACAGCTGGGACGCTCACCCTATCTATAAATTCCCCTACAGGCAGTGCCGCTGGCTTATGCGCAATTCGGCCCTGGCATTCCTGGTCGGCGAATATGTCTTTTTCAAAAGTGGCATAATCAGGAATGCGAAGAATGTAAAACAGGATAGTAATGTATTGGGGTACTGGTTAAATCAGGATAAAGCGAAGAAAGCCGCAGTGTCCAATGCGAATGCTGACAATCTTCGGGCAGTTGCGTCATTTATGAGAGAGCTGGAGAAGTTCAATAATATCCTGAAATACGACGGGCAAAACTATTTGCTGTTGGTACAGCCTCATCTTTCGATGAGGAATCCCGAAAAACTGAAGGATGTCGAACTTGCGGTCTATCATTACAGGCTTTCCACAAATTCTATGGTTGATCCTTTTATGCCCAGTATTCATGGGGAGACTATTAAGAATTACGCAGAAAATAAAAATGTGGTTTCTATGAATGCCATGCATTCCTGGGATGGCTGGATCTTTGTCGATTACTGCCATTTCTCCGAACAAGCCAACAAGAGGATAGCGGAGGAAATAGCGTCTTTTATTCTCAGCGGCGGCAAACAGGATATTTTTAAGGAAACAAAAGCAGGAAAGCAATGAATATATTAGGGGTATCAGCGTTTTATCATGATTCTGCGGCGGCGCTTGTCGTTGACGGCAATATTATAGCGGCGGCACAAGAAGAACGTTTTACACGAATAAAGCATGATCATAATTTCCCGGAGAAGGCCATTCAGTTTTGCCTCGACTACGCAAAAATAAGTAAGAAAGATATAGACTATGTTGTGTTCTATGATAAGCCGCTCCTGAAGTTCGACCGGCTTCTCGAAACATACATAGCCTTCGCCCCGCGCGGATTCCTTTCCTTTTCAATGGCAATACCCCTGTGGATGAAGCAGAAGCTTTTCATGAAGAGGATGATACGCAGGCATATGACGACTGCCTTTAAGGGAAAGATTATTTTTACCGAGCACCATGAATCACACGCCGCAAGCGCGTTCTTTCCTTCACCCTTTGACGACGCGGCTATACTGACGGTCGACGGTGTCGGAGAGTGGGCTTCAGCCAGTATTGGCCATGGAAACGGGAATAAAATTAAACTCTTGAAGGAAATGCATTTTCCGCATTCGCTGGGACTCCTTTATTCAGCTTTTACCTACTACACGGGCTTCAGAGTGAATTCCGGAGAATATAAGCTCATGGGGCTGGCTCCCTATGGAAAGCCTGTTTACGCCGACCTGATAAAGGAAAAGCTCATTAGGATAGGCGATGACGGCTCTATATGGATGGATATGAGCTATTTCAATTACTGCCAGGGCCTTACGATGACATCATCAAAATTCCACGACCTCTTCGGAAGCCCACCTCGGAAATCCGAATCTCAAATAACAGAAAAAGAAATGGATATAGCCTCTTCAATTCAGAAAGTTACGGAAGAGTGCATGTTGAAAATGGCCCGTCACGCCAGAGAGCTAACCGGCAGCAGAAACCTCTGCATGGCAGGTGGCGTGGCTTTGAATTGCGTGGCTAACGGGAAAATACAGAGAGAAGGTATTTTTGAAAATATATGGATACAACCAGCAGCAGGAGACGCCGGAAGCGCTCTCGGCGCGGCATTGTTCCTCTGGCACCAGCTTCTTGAACAGGAACGGAAACCCATCGGCAAAACTGATTCCCAGAAAGGGTCTCTGCTCGGCCCGGAATTCGAAAACAGCAAAATCAGGGACTTCCTCGACAAAAATGAAATTGTTTATGAATTCGCGGAGGACAAAGAACTTGTCGATAGAGTTTCAACTTATATAGCGGATGAAAAGGTCATAGGCTGGTTTTACGGGAGAATGGAATTCGGACCCAGAGCGCTTGGCGCACGTTCCATAATAGGTGATGCCAGAAGCGAAAAAATGCAGTCCGTAATGAACCTCAAAATCAAATACCGCGAGTCATTCCGTCCTTTTGCCCCATGTGTGCTGAAGGAGGATTGCGATAAATATTTCGACCTTGACTGTGAATCTCCGTATATGCTGATTGTCGCTCCGGTGAAGGAAGACTGCCGCATTGCCCTTTCTGAGGAGCAGAAGCGAATTATGAGAGAGGAACCCGATATATGCAAAAGGGTCAATATCTCAAGGTCGACGCTTCCGGCCATAACCCATATCGACTATTCAGCCAGAGTACAGACCATTGATTCCGAAAGACACGGCGTTTTCTATGATCTGATTCAGAGCTTCAAGCAGAAGACAGGCTCCTCTGTGATAATTAATACAAGCTTCAATATCAGAGGCGAGCCGATTGTGTGCTCGCCGCAGGATGCGTTCAGGTGTTTTATGAACACTGAAATGGATGTTTTGGTATTGGGCAACTGCATCCTGATGAAGGAGAAGCAGTCTGCTGCCGCACAGGAAAGTATCCAAAAATATAAAAAATCTTTTAAACTGGACTGATTATAAAAATGATAAATCCTTTTTCTGAAATAAACTGGACCCCTGATAAAGATGCGGTCCATAGGTTTGGCAAATCTATGTTGATTGGATTCCCGTGTTTGGCCCTGCTTTTTTTAGCGGTTTCCGTTTGCCGGGGAATTCCTCTTTCTCATGCGCTGATCTTTCCAATATCCTTGACTGTCGCCGGAATATTAATATGGACGATTGCGGCCAACGCTCCGCGCCTTGCTCTTGTTTTTTACTATCCGTGGTTTTTTCTTGCCGCATGCATAGGATTTTTCCTCTCTAATTTGCTTCTGGTCATATTTTATTACTTGATATTTTCGGGAATTGCCGTTATTGTCCGCTCTCTGACCTCCAGAGATCCGTTGTCCTTAAAATATAAGGAAGGACAAAATTCCTGGTGGGTGGAACATAAGAGTCATTCCGACTTGAAGAGATATTTTAAACAATACTGAACACAGAGTGCGATTTATGGCTGAAAAAGAAAATAAAGACAATGGATTTGAAAGCCTTGACGAAGATCAAAATATCGTTTCTGAATTCTGGTCTTTTATGAAGGAGAACAAGAAGTTCTGGCTTATTCCTATTATTGTCATATTGCTTGTAATGGGACTTCTGATTCTTTTTGGCGGAACGAGCGCAGCTCCCTTCATTTACGCACTTTTCTAATTCTACTGCCCTTGTATGCGCATCCGGCTGTTTTGTAGTTCTTTAGGAAAAAGCCTGATTAACGGGTAATGGATTAGGTGTCCTCAAGGTGTCTTGGCCGAATTGAAAAATGCAGCCGACCGTATTATCTTCAGTCCTTTGAAGAGAAGAAAATTTAAGTGAAAAACAATTTAGATACAGTTGTGATAATGGGGCCGACCGCTTCGGGGAAAAGCGATCTTGCATTTCGCTTTGCGCTCGAACACGTAGGGGAGATTATAAGTGCCGATTCCATGCAGGTTTACAGGGGACTCGATATCGGGACGGCCAAGCCTTCCGCCGAAGAGCGCCGCCTGGTACCACACCACATGCTTGATATTCTCGACATTTCAGAACCGCTCGATGTCTATAGATACGTTGAGAGTGCCGGGAAATGTGTAAATGATATATCTGTGAGGGGGCACATTCCTGTAATCTGTGGCGGAACGGGCTTTTACATACGATCTCTCCTTTACGGACTTGACCCGCTTCCCGGCGATCATGCCCTGAGAAAAGAACTCGATGCCCTCTACGATAACGAGGAGAGTTTTGAGGAACTCAAAAAAATAATGTTGGAAAAAGACTCTGTCTCACTTAATAAATGGAACTCTCACCGCCGCAAGCTGATAAGGGCTCTTGAGGTTTTTACGATTACGGGAAAGTCCATCACGGAACTTCAGTCCGCCCCTTCAAGTGTTCCGCGCTTTCCTGTCAGGCAGTTTGTACTTTCGTGGGAGCGGGAGGAGCTTAAAAAGAGAATTGCCGGGCGTACCGAAAAGATGTTGTCCTCCGGCTGGATAGAAGAAGCAGCGTCAATGATTTCAAAAGGGCTTTTAAATACACCGACAGCCCACCAGGCGTTGGGGTACAGGCAGATAGCTGAATTCATCGAAGGCAGGATTACGCGCATGGAACTTGCCGGGAGAATAGCGACTGCGACATGGCAGTACGCACGACGCCAGATAACATGGTTCAAGACCAAGCACCCCGGCTCGAAAATAGTCAACATGCCATGCAATTACACGCAATTCATAGATAATTTCACTCCATAACTAGAGGTTAATTTGAAAAACCAGATGATATCACAGCCAAGATGGAAGATAGAGCTTTCAAGCACAACCGTTCCTGAAAACGGCAGACGCGGAAAATCAGCAAAAGAAGCTGGCGATTCCATAAAGACAATAATTATAGGACATAAGAATCCCGACACCGACAGCATTGCTTCGGCGCATGCCTACGCCGAGCTTAAGAAGATGCTCGGAATGAAAAACGTCTCAGCCGCATGTCCTGGCCTGCCCACTGAAAAAACCCGCTTTCTTTTTAAGAAGTTCGCGGTGCCGCTGCCCCCTGTACTGGAAGACGTTTATCCGCGAGTGAGGGATATATCTACAAGTTCTTTTGTGTCAGCTAGTTCTGAGTCAACACTGATGGATGCCCTCGAGCTTCTCCAGTCATCACGGCAGATCCGGATACCCGTTGTTGAACAGTCAGTCCGCTTTTTCGGCATGATAAGCCTCTTCGACCTTGCCGGTAAATTTCTCCAGAAGCCGGAAAATCCTCAGGGCAGACATTCCATTAACGGCAGCTTGATAAGCAGGGAAGTCACCACGTCGGTGAAGCTTGTTGCTAAGTCACTAAACGCCAAAGTGATATGCTCAAAAAATATCGATTCTCTCAATACGTATGACGTTTACGTGGGGGCGATGAGTGAGAAAAAACTCCGTTCAATCATTAAGAAGAAAAGGAGAAACAGGCTTGCCCTCGTTGTCGGCGACAGGGACGATATACAATCTCTCGCCGTGGAAACAGGCGTTCCGCTCATGATTGTTACCGGGAATTCGGACGTCCCGCCCGAGCTTGCCATGAAAGCCGAATCGAAAGGAATCTCAATACTGCAAACCCCTTTTGATTCAGCATCTTCCATCAGAAGACTCAAGTTCAGCCTACCCGTTAATCTGATTTTGCAGGATAATTCACTGACATTCTCGGCGGACGAGAAGTTAAGCGATATTTTCGATAAATTGATAAGCGGACCCGATGATGTTTTTCCCGTGGTCAGCAAGGATTTGAAGCTGGAAGGCGTATTTACGAAGTTCGACCTTGAAAAAACATCGCCCGTAAACCTTATACTCGTAGACCATAACGAGCTTGACCAGGCAATCCCCGGCGCCTATGAAGTTCCGGTTATTGAAATAATAGATCACCATAAACTGGGAATGCCGCAGACGAATGTGCCGGTAACCGTTTTTAATGACGTCGTGGGCAGTACCTGCACGCTGGTGTCGGAGCTTTACCGCAAATTCGGAAAACGCCCGCGCCGTCAGACCGCCGGAATACTGATGGGCGGAATTATAACAGACACTCTTTGTCTGCGTTCTCCAACATCAACGGAAAGAGACAGTTCCGCACTGAGGTGGCTTTCAAAAATAGCCGATTGCACTCCGCTGGAGCTTTCAAGCGAAATAATAAGCGCGGGTTCGATTATCGCAGGAATGTCGCCTTCCAACGTGCTTCTTGCCGATAGGAAAGATTACAAGGTCGGCAATCTTACTGTAGCAATATCTCAGGTGGAGGAATCAGGTTTTGAAAACTTCTCCTCAAGAAAAGATGCGCTGTACAGGGAAATACTGGGAGTTGTGGAGAAGGAAAATCTTGATTTCTTCGGGCTTCTCGTTACAAACGTTATTCGTGAGACTTCAGTGCTCCTTGCGGCCGGAAAGGAAAACCTTCTAGACAAAGTCCCGTGGCCGAGGCTTGAAAAGAATCTCTTTGAGTTGGAAGGTGTTCTGAGCAGGAAGAAGCAGCTCCTGCCCAAAATCTTAAGCGCTTTCAACTGATGTTGTTATGGGAGTTCGACTTCCTGCCCTTTTCGTTCTGCGGAAAGATATGCTCCGTACATTACAGACACTGTATCAAGACCGAGCGATTTTCCGCATTCCGGTTCGCGGTGGTTTTCTATCGCTGAAAGGAAGTCGTCGATTTCCTGCGGGTAACCTGTCATCCAGTCTTCATCGGGCGATGGAAACGACCAGCCCTGTTTTGTTCCAAGTTTTTCAGTGAGGTAAACATCTTTAAGAAGTTCATCCTTAGGATTATACAGTGTGCATGCGTCGACCGGATTTATATTGCAGCGCATTCTGTGATTATTTGCGAAGACCTCAAGGTAGTTGTGGACTCCGCCCATCACTATTTCGTTGGAGAAGATGTCGGCCACAAAGGAATCTTCAAAGACGATATGCATCTGGCAGAAATCTTCCACGTCATAATAATCCGAACGTAAAAAACCGGCATCGCGGAACTTGGGATTTTGGGTTATGCTGTGCGTCCTTGCGCTTACGGATTTAGGGCGGATTGCATTTCCGTTCTGTATAATGCCTTCAAGTTGTTTTAGATAGAGCGCGGCTGTCAGAGGGTGGCATCCTTTTCCCACAATTGAGCCGCCGCCTGATTTTTTCCATATTCCATACGCCGGAGAATGCGAGCCGCTGTGCGATTCCTCTCCGATTATCCAGAGTATCTGTCCTTTGGAAGCCCTGAGGATTTCGGCCTCTTTTTTTACCGCGGGCGCATAAACCCAATTTTCAGCGTAGCAGAGAGTTATATTATTTTTTTCGGCAGAACTGACTATTTTTGAAGCGCTCTCGACCGCCTTTTCGAACATTGTTATTTTAGGAAATTTGTCGCCTCTCCAGTTGTCCGGGGCGTTTTCCGGGCCATAGTAGCCGGTGAAAGGCTTTTCAACGATAGCATGCTTGCCGGCGTTTGCGGCTTCTACCGCATAAAGCTCATGCACGTTTCCCGGTGCGCAAATATCCACGACATCAACGTGTTCAAGCATTTCATCAAATGTGTTGAATGCCCTTATTCCTTTTTCTGAGGCGAATTTTTTTCTCTTTTCCTCAGTGGGCGAATAACAGCCTTCGACGGAGACACGCGTGCCCTGACGCGAGTATGAGGCATAATGGAAATTAGCGGCGAATCCTGATCCTACAATTCCTATTCTCAAAGGTGATTTATTCATGATATTTTTTCTTTTATTTCTTTAAATTTTTTTATAAGAAGCGCCATATCTTCCTCCGTATGAATGGCATTAACGGTTATCCTGACGCGCGCCTTTCCCGCCGGGACGGTCGGAGGTCTTATGCCTGTTACAAGGATATTGTTTTCATAAAAGAATTTCGAAACTTTCATTGTCGTTTCGGAACTTCCGAGAACAACTGGGATGATATGACTCGAACTTTCTCCGGTGTCAAAACCAAGTTCCTGAAGCGAACTGCGAAGTTTTGCGGCTTTTTTCTGGAGAGCAGTCCTTATTTCTGACGATTCAGGCGATTGCACAATTTTCAACGCGGCGGAAATAGCTCCGCAGACCGCAGGAGGGAGAGCCGTGCTGTAAATAAATGAACCGCAGCTATTTATAAAGTAGTCGCGAAGTTCTTTCGAGCACGCAGCATAAGCGCCGTAAGAGCCGAGGGCTTTGCTGAAGGTTCCCATCGCAATATCACAGGCGGAGGGATTTGCAAGGCCTTCGCCGCGTGCGCCGAAGAGTCCGGAGCCGTGTGCGTCGTCAAGGTAGAGTATCGCATCATATTTCTGGGCTATTTTCTGCAAGCCTTCGACGTCGGACATATCTCCGTCCATGCTGAAAATAGTTTCATCGACTATCAATTTGCGAGACGAGCCGGCTGATTTTTCAAGCAGTTTCTCAAGATGCCCCAAGTCGTTGTGCCTAAATCTTTTAAAGTCTCCGTCTGAAAGTCTGCATCCGGCGTTGAGGCTGGCGTGATTAAGTTTATCGGCGAATACTTCGGTTCCATGTCCGGCGAGGGCCGGGATCATGCCTGAGTTGGCGAGAAAGCCTGAGCCGAATATCAGGGCAGCTTCCGCGCCCTTCCACTCGGCTATTTCATTTTCAAGGTTTTCATAAGCGTCAATGGTACCGGTGACGAGTCTGGAAGCTCCGGAACCGGCGCCATACTTGTTTACCCATTTTGTTGATTCGGCGATAACGTCAGGGTGATTGGAAAGCCCGAGATAATCATTGGAGGAGAAGTTGAGACAGCGCCGCCCGTCGGCAATACATTTGCGCGCCGAAAAAGGAACGATATTTCTGAGCGTCCTGAAATTATCGTTTTTTTTTGCTTCTTTCAAAAAATCTTCTATAAATTCGAATTTCATTTTTCAAAACGTGATTTTCGTTGTTTTTACCGGTAATACAAGGGTGGGGCTGCCGGGGCGCAGCGATGCCTTGCGTTTCTCGTCTTTTTCAAAGACATACGCCATATTCTCTCTCATATATTTTGCGAGGGTTACGATAGTCGGGCCGTAGCCGTCCTTATATATATAGTATTCAAGTTCCCTGGCAAGTTCCGCTGTGGAGCAGTAGCGTTGGTCGGCTTCGGGGGCGAGGCATTTTTCGATGATGTTCATGAGAGGTCTGTCATTCTTAAACTCATCGGGAAATTTCCCCCAGTTGATGTAATTAGATTTTGCCTGTTCCAGCAGCTTTGCGAAGTCATTTGATACGTCTCTGGTGTGCTCTCCTGAAATGAGATAGAATAGAACGATGCCCAGCGAGTAAATGTCCGATCGGAAATCGAGTGCTTTCCCCGATGCCTGCTCGGGCGACATGAAGGGAAGTTTTCCTGAAACCGTTCCGTCGGAGACCATGGTGGCTGCTTTTGCAATCCCGAAATCGGTCAGTTTCGGAAGCCCTTCGGTTGTTATGAGTACATTGCTTGGGCATACATCGCAATGGACTATATTCAGAGGTGTTTCATCACGGGCAGTGCGGCTGTGTGCATAGGCGAGTCCGCGTGCGATACGGCTTGCAATGAAGACCGCCAGGTTGAGCGGTATTTTTATCTTGAGCTTTATATGGAAATCAATGAACTCGTGAAGTGTTATTCCGTCAACATACTCAATAACGAAATAGTAGTTTCCCTCGTACTTCCCGAGCTGGTATATCTGGACAATATTTTCGTGGACGAGGTTGGCTACGAGGAGCGCCTCGGCACGGAACATGTCAACGAATCGTTTTTCGGATGAAAGCGGGGCGAGCAATGTCTTAACGGCCACGGTCTTGACGAAACCGTCAACACCCTTCTGATATGCTTTGTAAACCGCGCCCATTCCTCCCTCGGCAATGCATTCGACGATCTCAAACTCGACACTGTCTTTTATTTTAAACATAAGCTCCCGCCATATTTTCAATCTGGATAAAGTTAATGCGTCAGGCGCAAATCTTCAAATACCTTGACTCGGGGCAGGAATAAATTATATTATCCGTCTAAATAGAAAGTTTTTTTATGGATATTCCCGAGATAATAGCATTGGGACTTTCCGCATGCGGATTAAAACAGGGAGACACAACTCTGGTACATTGCTCACTGCGTTCACTCGGAATTGAAAATGCGGCGGAATCTTTGCTTGAAGGGCTGCTGCGTATCCTTGGCGAAGATGGAACAATCCTTGTTCCATCGCTTAGTTATATGACGATAAATGCGGAGCAGAATTTTTTTGATATCAATTCAACTCCTTCGTGCGCAGGGGGATTTACGGAATATTTTAGAAAATGCCCGGGCGTTGAAAGAAGCCTCCACCCTACTCATTCAGTATGCGGACTTGGGAAACATGCCTGTGCCGTTCTCTCAAAACATCAGCTTGACAATAGTCCCTGCGGTCCGAATTCGCCCTACGCCGCGTTGAGGGACTGCGGCGGAAAGATCATCTTTATCGGCTGCGGTATAAGGCCGAACACATCAATGCACGGAGTTGAGGAAACGTTGAGCCCTTATCCGCCTTACCTTTTTTCAGAAAGCGTTCGTTATATCCTGAAAGGAGCCGACGGCAAAATTTCTGGAATGGACTGTCTCAGGCATGGCTTCAAGAAATTCGGCTACGTGCAGCGCTATGACAGGATAGAACCGCTTCTTTCATCCTCCGAAATGTTCAAGGGAAAACTCATGGACGCGGAAATTGTAGTCATGGATGCCCGCGCAGTATGGGAAAAAGGGCACGCCGCTCTTCTAAGAGACAAATTATTCTTTGTCGAGAAGATTAATTAATTCCTTCAATTTTGCCGTATTTTTTTTCTTGAGGGGCCCGCGTGATTTTTTGGCGGCATCTGTGAAGTACGAATGTGACTCCATGAATTTAAGTTCAAATTCAAGCCAGCTGGCATCAGAATAAATAATGTTTTGACAAGAAAGTTCCTCGCGGAACAAGGCCGCCTTCTCGAAAAAACTGTCAGTGCCAAGGTAAGAAAGATCCGCATCGCGGATTATTTTTTCGAGTATGTCCGAAGGGCTATGGAGAAGAGCGGTCGCCATTATGATTCGGCAAACCTTGTCGATATTATCCTGAGTATATCCGAAGCGTGGCAACTCTTTTTTTGCAAATGCGCATGCAATCGACTCATTATTTATGTACTGGACAAGAAATCCGGCATCATGCATACACGCGGCAGTAAGTAAGATCGTGAAATCTTCGCCCTGAATTCCTTCTTCCGGGGCAAACTCACGACAGGCTTCGAGCACTTCTATGGTATGTTCAAGATTATGATAAGTCAATATTCCCGGCAAGGTCTCTTTGAGGGTTTGCAGTATAAAATCTTTCAGGCTTTCGAAATCCATACCGCTTGTTTCCTCAGTTTATTTTACGATAGCAGTTTGCCTTCCTTTTGCAAACGAAAGCCGAAATGACTTGCAAAAACACGTTCCTCCAGATAGCTTAATACAAAATGGAAGAACTGTACGCTATGAAATATTTGAAGCACGAGAATAAGTTTCTTTATCTTCTCTCGGCAATGGGGATAATGATGGTGGCGGTGCCGGACGCAGAACTGCCGGGGGGGAAGGACTGGATTGTCCAGATAATCTATCTTGCCATGCTCCTAGGTGCGCTTTACGCCATGAAGAAGCGCAAGCGCGGCATTGTAACATCAACCCTTATAGCGATGAGCGGTTTTGCGCTTAACACCTCGGGGCTTATGATGAACATAAAGTTGCTGTCCCTTACTGGAGACGGATTGTATCTTCTGTTTTATCTGATATTTATAGCGAGCGTACTTTCGGATGTTCTCAAGTCCCCGAAGGTCACGAAGGATTCCTTCTGCGGGGTCATATGTGTATATCTCATGATTGGGATATTCTATGCCACCTTATATAAAGCGTTGGAGTACGCGATGCCGGGTTCCTTTACGAACGTGAATATCATGACGTATTCAACAGGCGACCCCAGTTTTTTCAATCTGTTATACTTCAGCTTTATAACGCTTGCTACGGTGGGCTACGGAGATATAACGCCATTAAGCCCTATAGCCAAATCACTGGTGATATTGGAAAGCACGACGGGCGTTTTTTATATAGCAATCCTGATATCGCATCTCATCGGACACTCACAAAGGCAGCACACGGAATGAATCTTTAATCAGAAAGACTATCCGAGACATTTTGACAATGTTTCGGCAAGTTCTTTCATTGAGACGGGTTTGACGAGAATGTCCTTTATCCCAATGGCAATGATTTCATCTTTGTTGAGGGCGTTGCTGTAACCGGTACAAAGGAATATCGGAATATCGGGTCGGATTTTCAGTATTTCCTTTGCGAGGCTGGAGCCAGGCATGCCGGGCATTGTCTGGTCGGTAATGACAAGACTGTATGAGTGCGGGTTTTTCCTGAACTCCGCAAGGGCAGCTTCAGGCTCGTTGAAGACGGCGACTTGATATTTGAGTTTGACTAGCATTTTTTCCATGAGTTCGGCAAGGAGGACTTCGTCATCTACAAAAAGTACTTTTTCGCCGCTGCCGCCGGGAAACAGACGGGTTTCAGACGGCATAATCTCTCCGTGCACCTCGATTCTCGGGATAAATACAGTAAATGTGCTGCCTTTGCCCGGCTCGCTTGAGACCTTTATTTCGCCGTTCAATTCCTTTACTCCGTTTCTAACCATTGAAAGACCCATTCCTGTGGCTTCACCTACTGGTTTTGTGGTGAAAAACGGTTCGAATATTTTATCAATGACGTTGGGGCTTATTCCTTTGCCGGTATCAGAGACGGAAAGCCTTATATAGGGGCCTGGTTTTATCTCTTTAAACGATGGGGCTTTGTTCATCGTCAGATTAAAGTCTTCGAGGATTACTTCCAGAGTTCCGCCTGATTCGCGCATGGCATACGAGGCATTGGCACAGAGGTTCATCAGAATCTGATGGATTTCAGTGGGGTCGCCGAGTACGCATGAATTGCTTTTAATATTTCTCTTTATTTTGATACTTGAGGGAATAGTGGACTCTATAAATTTGAGTATTTCCCTTACCATGATGGCCATTTGGATTGGCCCCTTCCTTCTCTTTGAGCTTCTTGAAAATGTAAGTATTTGTTTTACAAGATCTTTGGCCCTTATTCCGGCCCCGAATATCTGTTCAAAGAATTCATGTGCGGCACTATTTTTTTCAGTTTCATCCATACCCATTTCGGTATATCCGAGTATGCCCATGAGTATGTTGTTGAAGTCATGGGCTATCCCGCCCGCGAGAGTGCCCATCGCCTGCATTTTATGTGACTGACTGAGCTGCTTTTCAAGTTCAATCTCATGGCTCATATCTCTTTGACAGGAGACGTAGCCTGTGATGTTTCCGTCCTTGTCGGTGATAGGGGAAATTGTCATGCTCATTTCGAAGAAGGAACCGTCTTTTCTTCGATCTATTATCTCGCCCTTCCATTTTTTCCCGGCGCTTATCGTATCCCATATTCCCTTCTGGAACAAACTGCTGTGTTCGCCGCTTTCGAGTATTCTGATTGATTTGCCTTTAACTTCCGTGCGGGTGTAGCCTGTTATTTTTTCAAAGGCGGGATTGACGAACTGGATTATTCCTTCCGTGCCGGTAATCACGATGGCCTCGGAAGATTCCTCGACCAGTGTGGCGGCTTTTATTAGTTCGGTCTCAAGTTCCTTGCGAACATTGATATTCTCAAAAATAAATGCGAAGCTGTTATCGGACAGTGGGCAAAGAAGACCTGAGAAGAAATGGCCTTTATGCCGGGCTTCAAATTTTCTATGCTGTTGTTTTTCCGTGACGGCCTTAAAGTACTTTTCTTTAATCTCCTTGACATATTCGGGAAAAATTTCATGGAAATATTTTCCCACAATATCCTTTGCCGCGAAACCGGAATAAGATTCGAATGTACTGTTTACGTCGGCTATTTTGAAAGCGGATGCCTTGCCTGAACTGTCCCTTTCCACGTCGAAGATAATCGCGGAGATACCGGCATCTTCCATAAGTGTTTTGTAAATTTTAGAGTTGTCCATCATGAAAGACCCTTTTTATTTTTCTGCCATTTCAAAATCGAAATTCATTTGAGCGCTTCGGTTTTCGCCTGTCGGGATAAAATCAGAAAATTTATTGTAAAGTTCGTCAAGTTTCGCCAGATAGTAATTTATATTTTCATCGCGTTGGGGGGGAGCGTCCGCCAGAAGGCGGGAGTTGTCGAAAATTGAGACGTTTTTCTTTGTTCCGGTAACGTAGAACGATACCTGGTCGCCCCTTCTGTAATCGCGCTTTGATGCCGCCGCGAGTTCGTAAGCGGCACTTCTTCTGCCGCCGCCGGCGGATATTTTTTTACTGTAAACTTCTACCGAGTCGCTCAATGTTTCTGTTTTTGCGAGTTTTTCGAGAGGGAATGCGCGTTCGTTTATCATTTGTCTGTACTTCTCGGTAAACGTATTCACCTCGGAAAATTTTTCATTAAGGACAAGGTAAATTATCTGCCGGATATAATCTCGCTGAAAGGGTTCGAGGCCTCTTGATTTGAGTGCGGCTCCGGTAACTGATATTTCGCCGTTGTCTGAAAGCAGCGCATAGTTTTTGCTTTTATAGCAGAACATGGCTTTGCATGTCGAATCCAGCTCCACTTCTATTCCGGGGGGTAAAACGCTTTGTATTTTCTTCTCCATTTCCGACGTGCTGTTTTGGTCCGGCGGCGGCTGAAAGTAAATCCCGTCGGTGTCCATTTCTATCACTTTTGCTCCCTGCGAGTTGAGAAAATCAAGCATGGAGCTGAGTATTTTGCGGCCTTTGGCGGTTACTTCGGCGGCCATGGCAAAGTCGTTGAAAGTACCCTGACTAAAACCAAGATAACCGTAGAATGAATTTATCAATATCTTGAAAGTTGTCTGGAGCGAATTGTAATAATCCTTCATCGCGGGGGTTTCGGCACTGCGCTCGGCGTCCTTTGCCTCGAGGCGGAACTCCCTGAGAGTCTTGAGGAATTTCGTGAAAATGCCGAGCGTATCGCGTTTTGGGCAGAGGTTGCAGGAAAGGATTATTGACGGATAAAGAGAGCGCACGTCGCAGTGCCACACATTTTCGAAAACGCCCGAATGAAACGCCTTTGTCAGCGCTCCGGTGAAGGGAACTCCGTTTTCGGGGAGGGGGATTGATTCGGTCATTGAAATATAGTGTGCCGTCAGTATGGCGTCTATCCTTGTCGCATTGCCGCGGACGGCGCAATCCTGGTACTTCATCGGCACGAGCTGTGCCTGATAGAAAAAGCTTGGCGAAAGAATATCGGAAACGGCCCTTGTCTCGCGGGCATCGTCCAGAGCGTAGGCGAGAAGGCGCGTCCTGTCGTTTTGCCATGCTTTCGATATTTCGCGGCCGTCGATGTATGTCCTGTCTTTCGGGGCCACACCGAAATGCTTGGCGACTTCCTTGAGCCCGTAGCCATCCAAGTTTCTGTGCGTAACATCGTAAAGCTGGACGAGATAGTATATATCGACAATGTGCCTGCCGTATATGTCGTACCGTGTATAGTTGATTGTCCTTTCGGCAGCGCTGAATCTGGAATTGCGTTTCTTCATGGGGGAATTGTCACGTCCCAGACCGAGTTTGACCTTGTGTCGTTTTGCTCTTTCCTCGATGAAAGGCAGGTCGAAGCGGAAGATGTTATAGCCTTCAAGCACATCGGGGTCGCGCTCTTTTACCGTATTGACGAATTCCTGAAGCAGCTCTTTTTCGGACATATTTTCGGCGCTGATGCATTTTTCCCAACCGGTACTGTCGGTCATGCTTATTATTATTATGCCGTCGCCTTCGCGTTCCGGATTGGGGAAGTCGAAGCCCTCGGTGCAGACCGTCTCTATATCGAACTGCATCCTTCGTATATCAGGAAAGCGCATATCTGAAAAAAGCCTGAAGGACTCCGAAATAAAAAGCTGAGTCGTAAGGTCTGAAATGACCCTGTACGGAGCACTCGGAGAGGACGGAGAAAAGCCCGTGACCGAGGAAAGAAATTTTAACGCATCCTCGTAATCGGCCTTGCTTTTGAAGCGGGCAAGAAAGGCGAGCGGTGCGCTACCTGAAAGCTTTTCTATCTCAAATTTTTTGGCGAAACCGTCCAGAATCGATTCAGATTTAAGCAGGATGAAAGGCCGGAAATCAATTGTTTCAGAACGCACGGAGTCCCCGTCCCGTATGAAGACACAGGCTCCTCCATCTCCGACAGGCTCGGCGCCGACTATGCGGCAAATCCTGGAATTTGCAATTTTCTCGAGCTTCATGAGGCTAATATACCCCGAGAGTAACCTAATTGCAATGACGTTGAAGGGAAGAATAGCCGCTGTTTTTTTTGTGAAACCTTTGAATATCATATTTTAAAAGGGTAAATAAAAGTTATATTACCCCCTTTACGCCGGTTTACACAAAACATTTTTTTTTGAGGGCTTATCTGAAAAGTGAAAGAAGTTAAAGTCGGAGTCATAGGGTTCGGTACCGTCGGAGCGGGCGTGGCGAACTGTCTTTTGAAAAATTGCGATGTTATCGCGAAACGTTGTGGCGTGAAGCCGGTGCTTGTGAAAGTCGCCGATCTCGACATTGAAAAGGACAGGGGGGTTAATGTTCCACGAACGCTTCTGACAAGAGATGCGCATGAGCTCATCAGAGAGTCGGATATTGTCGTGGAACTCATCGGAGGGATAACGAAGGCAAAAGACTTTATCATCGAAGCTCTTGAGCAAGGGAAACCAGTCGTTACCGCAAATAAGGCGCTTCTCGCGGAAAAAGGCGATGAAATCTTCGCGGCAGCCGCAAAAAGCAATGCCGATGTATATTTTGAGGCCAGCGTCGCTGGCGGAATTCCAGTTATCAAGGCTCTGCGCGAAGGACTTGCCGGCAATAGAATAAACAGGATTTACGGGATACTTAACGGTACATGCAACTATATACTTACCAGAATGGAACGTGAAAACGTGGACTTCTGGCCGGTTCTTGAAGATGCTCAAAAGCTCGGCTATGCCGAGGCGGAGCCCTCGCTCGATATAGACGGCTTCGATACCGCCCACAAGGCAACCATTCTCGCCTCAATAGCCTACGGGAAGTGGTTCGGAATGAAGCCTATATTCGTCAGCGGCATAAGAGATATTTCTCTTGCCGACCTCAAGTATGCGGACGACCTCGGCTACCGCATAAAACTCCTCGCCGTTATAAAGCAGATTGAGGGCGATGTCCAGATACGCGTTCATCCGGCGCTTGTGCCAAAAACAGCGCTGCTCGCAAATATTTCAGAAGTTTTTAACGGCGTAATGATAAACGGCGATACCGTAGGCGATACTCTATTTTACGGAAGGGGTGCCGGCCGCGATGCTACCTCAAGCGCTGTTGTCGCAGACATTATTGACATATGTCTTAACATTTCTTCGGGCTCGCCGCGTCGTATTCCGCCGTTCCGCGAAGGACGGCAGTTCGAAAACATCACTCCAATGGAAAAAATAACTACACGCTACTACATCAGGCTTCAAGTCGAAGACAAGCCCGGCGTTATCGCCAAGGCTGCCGAGATACTCGCCTCGAAGGGTATCAGCGTCTCCAGTTTTATCCAGAAGGAAGGTCAGTCCTCTGATAACGTGTCCGTGTTAATCCTTACACACGAGGCACTTGAGGAAGATGTAATGAAGGCGGTGAGCGAAATCGAAAAGCTTCCGTCCGTAAAAGAAAAAGCAAAACTTATCAGAATAGAGGATATTTAAAAGCTATGCCAGGAAATCATACCGTAGAAAAAATTGGCGGTACTTCCATGAGCCGCTTCGGCGATGTGATGAAAAACGTTATCATCGGTCACCGACAGCCAGCCGAACTATATAACCGCATATTTGTGGTTTCGGCTTACGGCGGCATCACAAATCTGCTCCTCGAAAATAAAAAAACAGGAGAGCCGGGCGTTTACGGGAAATTTGCTGTCGGCGAAGAGTCGTGGCAGGCCGCTCTTGAGACCGTGAGAAGCAAAATGCTTGAATTTAATAAATCATTTGCTGACATCGGACTCGACCTCAAAAAAGCCGATGACTTTACGAACGAGAGAATAGAAGGACTCAGGGCATGTCTTCAAGACATCATGAGACTGCGTTCGTACGGACACCTCAAGCCCAAGGATTACCTTCCCGCAAGCCGCGAATTTCTCAGCGCAGCCGGAGAGGCCCACAGTGCCTTCAATTCCGCTCTCATCCTCCAGGCCAACGGCATTAACGGCACCTTCATCGATCTTACCGGCTGGAAAGACACAGGCTCCTATACTATTGATACAATGATAAAGCAGTGTTTTGAAAATGTCGATTTCGCCAAAGAAATACCCATCGTGACAGGTTATGTGAAGTTCGATGAGGGCATCATGACCCGCTTCGATCGAGGCTACAGCGAAATAACCTTCAGCAAAATAGCGGTACTTACCGACGCCAGAGAAGGTATCATACATAAGGAATACCATCTCTGCACCGGCGATCCCGTACTCTTGGGCGCAGACAAAGTACAGGTCATCGGCAATACCAATTTCGATATCGCCGACCAGCTTTCAGACCTCGACATGGAGGCCATCCACTCGAAAGCGTCGAAGGAGATGGAACTCAAAAATATTCCGATCCGCGTAAAAAACGCCTTCGAACCGGAACATCCGGGGACTCTCATCAGCCGCGATTATGTCTCGCCAGAGCCCAGGGTCGAAATGATATGCGGCAGAAGCGACATGATAGCAATCGAAGTTTACGATCCTGAAATGGTCGGACAGAGCGGTTACGACTACAGGCTTCTGTCCAGCTTCAACAGAGCCGGTATCAGCTATATAGCAAAAAACACCAACGCTAATACCATAACCCATTATGTTTCGGAAAAATCCAGAAAAATCGACGACTGTCTTAAAATGATGCGTGAAACGCTTCCCAACGCCCAGATACAGACCAGTAAGGTCGCTATTGTAAGCGTTATCGGCAGCAACATGAGGATTCCCGGCTTTCTTTCAAGGGCAGCCGGCTCGCTAGCCGCCTCGGGAATAAATATCATTGCGCTTGATCAGTGCATGAGGCAGGTCAATATTCAGTTCATAGTAGAAAGAAAACACTTTGAGGAAGCCCAGATCGCGCTGCACAGGGAATTCGTCGAAAAGGGAAGTTGATTTGAAAATATCCAGGATCACCTGGCAAGGAGATATAAAAAATGAGAACAGGGATTGTCGTAGGGGTTTCAGCGGCGGCGCTTTTGCTGTTCGCAACAGGTTGCTCAACATTTAAAAGTATGTTCGGCAAAAAAGAGAAAATGCCCGAAAGTCAGAATGTCTTTTCCTTCGGGAAAAATGAGCCGGGCGGGATTGTCATCGATAAAGCCGGAAGAATTTTCGTGTGCTTTCCGAAATCATCCGCGACCGCAGCCCATGAGGCCGATGTTCTCGAAATCGTAGACGGACGCTCCAAGAGATATGCGCCGGATAAAGCCTGGAACAGTTGGAAAGCCGGTGCAGATGCGCGAAAAGCCTTTGTTTGCGCAAGAGCCATGACGGTTGATGATCAGAATAATCTGTGGGTGCTTGATTCCGCCAATCCCGGACAAAAGAGCCTTGTGCAGGGCGGTGCGAAAATCGTCAAAATGAATATCAGCAACCCCAAGGCAGTCGTTGAAAGGGCTTATCTGCTTCCTGATGCCGTAAGCGGAGGGAAAGCCTTCCTCAGCAGTCTCGCAATCGATTCGGCTAACAAGAAAGCCTACATAGCTGACAGCGGCTGCGGCGCATTGGTTGTCCTTGATCTGGACAGCGGCAAATGCCGCAAGGTGCTAGAAGGCCATCCCAGCACTGCCGCAAAAAAGAAATTCACAGTTGAAGCTGCAGGGAAAGACCTCTGCCGGAACGACGGAAAACCCGTCAACGGTAACGTGAACAGCCTATGCCTTTCACCTGATGGCAAATGGCTTTACTTCGCGCCGCTTGCGGGCAAAAGGCTTTACAGGATCGACACGAGTTTCCTTTCAAACATGAAACTCAATAACATTGACCTTGTAAAAGGCATTGAGATCATGGGCGAGCCGGGGCAGATATGCGCGATGGCAAAGGACTCTGTCGGAAATATGTATCTCTCAAGCGCGAACGACAATGCCATCAAGCGTGTTGACGTCTACGGTCTTATTGACACTATTTACGAAAGCAAGAATCTCGAATGGCCTGACGGTCTTGCCGCAATCCCCGACGGGAAAACTCTTTACCTTACGAGCTCTCAACTCAACCGCTCTCCGGATTTCGCTAAGGACGGCAATCCCGATTTCAAATATCCATTCCGTCTGACGAAACTCCCGCTTGGTTGTCTTGACAAGTTTGCTCCAAAAGAAAACGCCTCGGCAAAAAAGAAATAGCGGGGCCTTTGCCTTGCGTCAATATCGTGCCGTTTCGCTTCGTAGACGGCACATTTTTTATATTGAAAAAGAGGGAATCTTGAAGTAGATTCCCTCTTTCCAGTCATTATACATTCAGGAAAGGTTCAGGATATGGCAAAAGGCACAGTGGTTCAAAAGATAATAGACGCACATCATGTCTCCGGCGGAAGATCCGCAGGCGAACAGATGGAAATACGCATAGACCAGACACTGACTCAGGACGCTACCGGGACAATGGCCTATCTTGAGCTTGAAGCGATGGGCGTGGAAAAGGTAAAGACCGAACTCTCAATTTCATATGTCGACCATAACATGATGCAGAATGGCCCGGAAAACCATAACGACCACCTCTATCTGAAATCCATCGCCGCCGCTAAAGGCGTACTCTTTTCGCGCCCGGGTAACGGTATCTGCCACCAGGTGCATCTCGAACGTTTTGGCGCGCCTGGCAAAACACTCCTTGGTTCCGATTCACACACTCCGACAGGAGGCGGTATCGGAATGATGTCCATAGGCGCGGGCGGGCTGGACGTGGCGCTCGCGATGGCTGGTCAGCCGTTTCGTCTGCTTTATCCGAAGGTGATTGGCATAAAACTGAGCGAAAAACTCCAGCCGATGGTGTCTGCTAAGGATATCATACTCTCTGTTCTTGAAATACTTACAACCAAAGGCAATGTCGGCTCGATTGTCGAATACTTCGGTCCCGGCGTCGCCACCCTCTCTGTTCCCGAGCGTGCGACAGTCACCAATATGGGTGCCGAGCTCGGAGTTACTACCTCGATATTTCCGTCCGATGAAAGGACGAGGGATTTCCTTGAAGCGCAGGGAAGAGGAAACGTATGGAAGGAGCTTAAGGCCGATCACGCCGCCGTATACGACAAAGTTATAGAGCTGGACCTTTCGACAATCGAGCCTAAGGCTGCCTGTCCCTCAAGCCCTGATAATATAAAGACTATTAAGGAGCTTTCCGGCATAAAAGTTGACCAGGTCATAATCGGTTCCTGCACAAATAGTTCATGGCGCGACCTCATGACTGTAGCCGCAATTCTGAAAGGCAAAACAGTTCACGAGAATGTTTCTCTTTCCATTGCTCCGGGAAGCCGCCAGGTTCTTGAGATGCTCGCTGAAAACGGCGCCCTTAACGATATCATCGGTTCAGGCGCGAGAATCCTTGAGTCCGGTTGCGGCCCCTGTATCGGACAGGGCCAGAGTCCCGCGGACGATGCAGTGACCCTCAGAACTTTCAACCGCAACTTCGCGGGCAGAACCGGCACAAAAGGAGATAAAGCTTACCTCGTAAGTCCAGAGACAGCCGCGGCCGCGGCGCTCACTGGAAAAATAAGTGATCCGCGCGAACTGCATGTCAATTTTCATCACATAACCGAGCCGGATAAGTTCCTGGTTGATGATTCAATGATAATAGCTCCGGCGGAAGAGCCTTCATCGGTAAGGATAATCCGCAAGCCCACAATCGGAGAACCTCCGATGAGCAAAGCGCTCCCGGACAAAATAGACGGCATTGTTCTTCTGAAAGTCGGAGACAAGATAACGACTGACCATATCATGCCCGCCGGAATTCATCTCAAACTCAGGAGCAATATTCCGGCCTATTCAAAAGTAGTATTTGAATGTTTTAACGAGGAAGGCAAGCCCACCTTCGCCGACTATGCCGCGTCGGTGCGCGACTCGGGTCGCCACGGAATAATAGTCGGGCGTGACAGTTATGGGCAGGGTTCTTCCCGCGAACATGCGGCGATATGCCCGATGTACCTCGGAGTCAAGGCTGTAATAGCTTTTGCGATAGAACGGATTCATTCGGCAAATCTCATCAACTTCGGCATAATCCCGCTTCTTTTCGAGAATCAGATGGATTACGATCTTATTGATACTGAGGATTCTTTAACAATAGAGAACGTAAGAGGTCAGCTCGCCCCGGGGAAAGACATGAAGGCCGTAATACTTAAGAAAAATGGAACCAAACACGAAATAAATCTTATTAACCGCCTTTCCGACGAGGACATTAAAATTATTCTCGACGGGGGCCGCCTTAATTATAAGGGCTAATTAAAAAACTACGCGGAATCAACCGCGGGAAAGAATTATGATACACAGCTCTCCAAGCAGCAGGTACGGCAGTTCTGAAGCAGTGCTCGATATATGCGTAAGATTTCTGAAGGACAGAGAAAAAAAAGGGACAACAATTGACGATTTTGTCGATTTTGAGTTCAGTTCAGAAGACTCGCCACCTGTGCGCAGAACCGTATCAAGCATCCTTTTTACCTATTTCAGAAACAAAGCCCTTATCGACGCGCTTATCGATTCAAGCGCACGCGGCGGTTCCGTCAAGCCCGGCCTCAAAGCGGTACTTCAGATAACCCTGTGTCAGGCACTTTTTCAGGACGGAATAGCGCCCGAGTCGGCGGCGAATGTTGCCGTTGATTATGTAAAAAAACACCTTGGTAAACCTCAGGCTGGTTTTGTGAACGCCTTGATGAGAAAACTTATTTTTGGAGATATCGGGCCATTTAAGGAAAAACTTCCGGTCTATACAAAACTTAATCTTCCTGAAGTCCTTTATAATCGATGGTTCAAAACCTTCGAGGATAAGGAATTGCTCAGACTATGCAATCTTATGAGGAGAAGCTCGGCCGCGACATTCAGGGCGCTGCGCCCGCTTTCCGATGAAATCATTGAAAAAACATCTTCAATAAAGCTGAAACTTCCAGAATGGGCCGGGAATCTGGAATTTTATGAGTGCGGAAACTTTCAGGCACTGCTGGAATCAGAACTTCTAGAAAAGGGACTTATCTATGTGCAGGACCCATCTACCGCGCTCGCCCCGATGATGCCGGAACTGAAGGAGGCCGATAAAGTCCTTGATCTTTGCGCGGCCCCCGGCGGGAAGAGTATTATTATCGCGGGAAGACAGAAAAATCTGGAAATGACGGCCATGGATTCATCGCCGCGAAGACAACAACTTACACAGGAAAACTTCAAAAATACAAAACTGAACGCGTCGGTGATTGTCGGCGATGCCACAAAAGCGCCCTTCCTTTCGGACTCATTCGATCTTGTACTTGCCGACGTTCCGTGTTCGAATACGGGCGTATTCAGAAGAAGGCCGGATGTTCCGTGGAATTTTTCGGAGAAGAAACTTGACGCTCTCACGCGTCTTCAGGCGCGGATTCTCGAATCTAGCCTCAGGCTCTGCCGTCCTGGCGGACAAATCGTTTACAGCACGTGCAGCCTGGAGCCGGAAGAAAATTCACAAATGACCTCGAAATTCGCGAAGTCTTTCGAAGGCCGGGTCATGCTCGAAAAGGAAGTTCAGCTCATGCCGTCCGCGACACATGACGGCTCATACGCCGCCATTCTTAGGAAATCGTCATCCCAGTAAACGGCCAACTGTTTAATCTTCCTTGCGACTGGGATAGAATGGACGGTGGGAATATTCTTTATTCTGGGGTCCGGCACGGTATGGGAAAAAGCTTAAAAACCCTTGAATTATTGAGATGAAACCCTAGATTTACAGGATGCTTTTTTTTAAATCTGGAGAAAAAATGAGTTCAATTGAGAAATATGTTGACCCTAGTATACTGAAATGTATGCCCTACCAGCCGGGAAAGCCTATAGAGGAAACCGCGCGTGAGCTCGGAATCGATCCGGCCTCGATAATTAAAATGGCGTCAAACGAATGCCCGCTCGGACCTGCTCCGCGCGCTTTGAAGGCCATGCGCAAATACTTGAGGGAAATGCAACTTTATCCGGATGGCGGCGCCTATTACCTCAAGAAAAAGCTCTCGGAAAAAATAAAACTGCCCGAAAATAATTTCATTCTCGGTAACGGCTCGAACGAGATACTCGAATTCATAAGCCTTTGCCTGCTCAAGCCGGGCGCATCGGCGGTCATGAGCCAGTACGCGTTCGTCGTCTACAAGATACTTGCCTCCATGCATGGAGCGGAGGCCGTCGAGGTGCCGGCGGATGGACTCGGGCACAATCTCATGGCGATGCTTAAGGCCATAAAACCTGGCACCAGAGTTGTTTATATATGCAATCCCAATAACCCCACCGGCACGATGGTCGGCAACCGCCAGATCAATGCATTTATGAAGAAGGTGCCTGACGATGTACTTGTGGTCTTCGACGAGGCCTATGTCGAAATATGCCCGGTGAAGGCACCCGACACACTTAAATATGTTAGAGAAGGACGCAATGTAATAGTTCTCAGAACATTTTCTAAGGCTTACGGGCTGGCAGGACTCCGCGTTGGCTACGGAATTGCCAAACCCGAACTTATAAATATCCTTGAAAAAGTGCGTCAGCCTTTCAATGTCAACAGGATGGCACAGCTTGCCGCGACTGCGGCCCTGAGCGACGTTGGCTTCGTCAGGAAATCCAAGAAACTTTATAAGGAAGGCGCCCGGAAAATAGCGGATTTCTGTAATAAAAGAAAAATCGCATACGAGCCGACATTTACTAACTTCATGCTTATCAAGGTCGGAGACGGCGCATCGGTCTTCAAGAAACTTGAGAAAAAAGGTGTTATCGTAAGACCTATGGGACCCTACGGGCTCAATGAATGGATCAGGGTCTCCCTCGGTACGGAGGAGGAAAATCTCCGATTTATAAACGAACTCGGGAAAATACTCTGATGCAGAAAATAGCTATTATCGGACTGGGACTTCTCGGCGGCTCGCTCGGGCTTGCGCTTAGAGGTAAAGAATTTGTCCGGCTCGGCTGGGCGCGCAGAAAGGAAACGCGCGAGGAAGCATTGAGGCGCGGCATTGTCGATGAATCCTCTGAAAATATCGAAGACATTATATCTCAATCCGATATAAGTATTCTCTGCCTCCCTATCCCGCGCATTATCGAATTTGGCGAAAAATATGCCGCTCATTTCAAGAAGGGCTCAGTGGTAACCGATATCGGAAGCGTCAAGGGGGCAATCACAAGCCCGCTTGAAAAAGCACTCGTGCTGTACGGCGTATTTTTCATCGGCAGTCATCCGATGGCGGGGACGGAAAAAAGCGGAATCGAAGCGGCCTTTTCCGAACTTTATAAAGGGGCCTCCGTCTTCATAACTAAAACTTCGCAAAGTTCTTCCGCAGCCCTGGAAACGGTAAAAAAATTCTGGCAGACGATAAACACGCGCCCTGTGGAAATAGGGGTACTTGAACACGATGAACTTGTGGCGCATACAAGCCACCTTCAGCATATCGCCGCGCTCGCAATCACCGAGGCAGTTCTTGATTGTGACCCGGATACACTCAAGCTTAGGTATGCCGGCTGTGCGGGCGGTTTCAAAGATACTTCCAGAATAACCTCGTCATCGCCCCAGATGTGGCGCGAGATTATCGAACACAACCAACCGGCAGTCCTTGAAAGTGTAAAGGAATTTGAAAAAAGATGGCTCAATATAATTAAAATCATTGAAAATAAAGACTTTGACGCGCTTTATCAGGAGTTCGCAAAAGGTAAAAAAATGCGCGATGAATGGCTCAAATCCAGAGGACTTTAACATGCCGGATAAAAAAAATATCATAAGGATACGCAATGCTTCAGTAATGCTTGACTGCCAGCCGATACTTAAGGATATAAATTGGGAACTTAACGAGGGCGAAAATTATTTCATCCTCGGAATGAACGGTGCCGGAAAAACCACACTCGTAAGACTTATCATGGGCCTCGTCTGGCCCGTTTTCGGCGCGGAAGTCTCTGTTCTAGGCAATACCTTTGGCAGATGCAACCTGACCGAGGTGAGGAAAAAGATTTCGTGGGTCAGCCCATACCTCCAGCAGTGGACATCGAATCAGTGGACAATCCTGCAGGTCGTTCTTTCCGGATTCGACGGAACTATCGGACTTTATGAGGACCACTCAGAGTCTGACGTGGAAAAGGCAATGAAACTTCTCGAACTGCTTTCATGCGATTCCGTCGCCGATCATCCATATGACAAAATTTCGACTGGTCAGCAGACGAAAGCCCTTATCGCGCGTGCCCTCATATCAAATCCCGAACTTCTTATTCTTGACGAGCCCTATGGACATCTTGACATGAAATCGCGCGAATTTCTCATGGGAACCATTGAGAAAATAGCCGAAAAACCCGATGCCCCCTCCATTGTCTTTATCACCCAGAGAATCGAGGAAATAAGCCCATTCCTTAACAAGGGGATGATTATGAAGGACGGACGCATTTTCGTGAATGGCGAAAAGAAAGATGTCCTTGGCGAGGAGAATCTGGAAAACGCGTTCGATTTGAAAATCAAACTTCACAAGACGCAGACCGGCAGATACTGGCCGGTCGTACACTCATAAAACGTTTTTATTCACCGATAATTTCAAAGCTGCCCGGCGCATTTCCTGAAAAATTTACACCGCCTGGAGTAACATCATCAATTGAAACGGCAAGTCCGCCTGAGCAGTTGAGAAAGGGTCTGTTTCTGAACGGGAGTGAAAATGAAAGTTTTTCACCCGGTACCGCGTTTCCTCGCAGAACTCTTTCCATACTTTTCCCTGAACGTGAATCATAGGAATAAATTCCGAAAAGTTTTACAGGGCCTCCAGCAGCGCGCACGGAAATCTTGTGCCAGCCGTAGCCGAGTCCGATAATGCCTTTACGGTTTTCCATATAGAGTTCTCTGCCGTCAATAGTTTTGAAGGGAATATTTGTTGGCTGTTTAAGCATGTCTTTTCCGTTGACAGAAAGTTCCAGCGTGCCGCCTTCGGCAAAATCAAGATACGCGATGGAAATGTCGGTTCCTACAATGTCAATTTCAGCCTCTTCGCCGGGTGCAAGAATCATTATTCTGCTACCATAAGGCGCGCCGCGTTCAGAGCTGAAATCCTGAATATTTTTGTTTTTGATTTTCCACTGCTGATTGTCTGCGGCGAAAAATCTTCTGTCGGGACATATTTTGGAATCGACGGCCTTAAACGCCGCTCCGGGCGCGTTTATCTCAAGGACATGTCTGTCGCCTAGAGGAAGATTGCCATAGCGGCCTGTTGAATTTCTGATATCACGTCTGGACATATTCACATTCCTCAAATGAATATCTTTAGCGTCCATGAAAGTCTTTACCTGTTTTGAGTCTATTTCTTTGTTATAGCTTGCCCAGAAATTGACAGCGGTATCTTCCAGAATGAAGATATTATCCTTCAATCTCGGGCTTTTTTCATCGAATGTAAGCATTTCGCCCTCCCACCCGTAGGAGTTGGCGTGAATCTGTTCTGGAAGCTGAACCTGTACAATGCCGGGAACGATAGGGTCTTTGCATTCAAATGCCTTTTCGAGCTGTTTGAACCATACGTAATGAGCGGCTGCCTGGGGATGTCCATCTTTCGGAATGAACGCCCTCGGATTACAATATGAGAGGATATCGGCAAAGGTTCTGCCGCAATCCAGATACGGTATCTGGTATCTGAGCGATATTGTCTGAGCATCTCCGATATTAGGGGTATAGGAACCGTTGTCATACATACAGAAAAGGATTTCGGTATCAGGATAGTGGCGCTGAATCCAGCGGATCATTCCCTCGAAAACTGCGATTTCGTCGGGCGTATCGGTTTTTTCGTTCGCGCCGCTTCCGAATATCACGAGGTCCGGTCTGGGGCCGGAGGGCCTTTTAAAGAGTTCTGGATAAAGCTCTTCCCATTTTGTGCCTTCTAAATGTCCATTATCGTTTGGAGCGGGCGAGAGCGAAAGAGAAAAATAATCTTTAAGTCCGGAATGGGCCTCGCCGAGGCACGAGCCGTCGCAGGCCATGAAATTTATCAGTACCTTGTCGGGGGTTAGGTTGAATTTCCTCATGAGTTCAAGCTTGAGCCTGCCGCCGTAGGAGAAATAATGTTGGCTCCATGACGACGCAGATTTAGAAAGCTCGGGGCGGCCTGCGTCCTTGGGGGCGAACTTGTCCCTGTCGCAAACAGGTTTTTTGAAATCAGGAGAACTCGGATCTTCGTTATAAAGATATAGCGGAGGATTGGCGCTTCCGCGGTCTATGCTTGAGCCCATGACTATTATATGCACGGCCTCGCCTTTCCAGAGCTTCTGAATTGTTCTCGGGATGTGCCGGTACCACGGGTAGGCTTCGCGAGCGGTGAATGAAGGGCGTTCCGCAGTTTTTTCGTTTACGAGGGAGGGCGCCATTACCCACGCGGATTGATTTGAATTGTTCCTGAATTCTACTTCCAGTGCGATGGTGTTGATTGATTCGGAGCTGGACTTTTCACCAGCTACTATTTTGCCGGGAATGACGAAGTTATCTATTTTAAGCAAGCTGTTTCCGTTGTTCTTTGACGATACGCTTTCCTCTTTAGCAACGACGAGTTCGCCACGGGATTGTTTTGGAAATGTCCTTTTGTCTGCCAGTCCGAAATCGGCGGGTGACCATTCGCCATCCTGGCTGTCGAGTTTGAGGGCTTTGATGCGGGCGGTAACGGCATTCGGCATCTTCTGAAAGACATTCACCATCAAGCTCACGGAGCTGCCGTGCATAAGACCCGCCTCGGGCAACGTCATGAACTGGGACATTTTCTTGCCCGGTTTTATCTCAACAAAATTTTTGACAAAAAAGCCGGGTTTTACTTCGGATGGCACTTTCAACGGGTAGCAGGCTTTGATATCGCCCCACGAATCGGTATTCCAGTAAGCGACATTGCCGCTTTCGGCGTTACGCGGCTTTCCTTCTCTGTGCCCGGTAAACGAGTGAAAATCAAATTCCGGGTTCAGCAGGAGATTTCCTTCGGCGGAAAATGCGGAAAATGCGATTAAAACAAATGCGGCGGCAGAAAGGATTTTCTTCATGAAAGTTCTCCTCAATCTTTATTGAATGGATAGTAAAGCCATAATATACACTATAAGTCAAGAAATTGAAATAAAGCATTTAACGGGATATCATAATCTCGAACAAAATTCAGAGGGGGGATTTTATGGGGAATGGAATAGTACGCGCGGCAGCCGGGAAAATAACACAAATACCCAAAATAAATTCGTTTTGCGCAATCGGTGATCCTGGCTGTGACGGACTCGGAGCCGCCGCGATGGGAATATTCGCACGGGCGCTCAATATAGAAAACGCAGATTTAAATATAATCGTGGGCGACATTGTCCCCCACGGGTCAAGACCGCTTTATGAAAACATGTCTGAATTCATAAACAGCACGGCATCAACGCCTGTCTATACAATATGCGGCAATCATGATACTGCCTTTTTCGATGAATATTTCGGCCCCAGAAATTATGCGCTTTCAAGCGATGGACTTCTTATCGTCCTTCTTGATAATTCATCTAAAAGCTTCAGTTCCGAAGCCCTCTCCTTCTTTAGGGAAATTCTTCAAGGGCCGCTCCCTGAAAATGTGGCCGTTTTTTTTCATATACCGCCGCCCAACTCTTTAACTTCCAATAGCATGAAGAATGAAGCATGGGCTGAACTACGGGAAGTATATTTGCCTTTCAGGGAAAAAATAAAGTATTTTGTTTGCGGACACGTGCACTCATTTTTTACCGATGCGATAGACGGAATTCCCTTGATTGTAACGGGCGGGGGCGGGGCAAGAATAGAGCCTTTGAACAACGATTTTAAAAATTCTGAAAATGTCAGCCATCATGTCGTGCGTTTTTATTTTGACAACACAGGAAAACTTGTTCATGAATTTATCGCGCTTGAAAATCTGCCTTATACAAAAGAGATTTCAGATGAAAAACTTGCAGAATACCTGCAGAATGCCTTTATGAACGAATGCGCGGCCCACTTTAAATATAAGCTTTATGCGGAAAGCGCCGCAGGGAAAAACAATCCCGGTCTTGCCGCTCTTTTCAAAGCCTTGTCCGACTCGGAATACCGTCACGCAAAAAATCATTATTATGTGATGGGCAAGTCAGCCTCTCTTGAAAAATACCTCAAAGATAGTGCTGAAAATGAAAATTATGAGATTTCAGTCATGTACAAGGACTACATGGAATATGCAGCGGAAAAAGGGCACGGCCTGGCAAAATATAGCTTTTTCGACGCTCTGAACGCGGAAAAAGTGCATAAAAAGCTCCTCGAAGAAGCTCTTGACAAACTCCTGAAAAAAGAAAAAATACCAGTTGAAAAATATTTCACATGTACTTCATGCGGAAATACTTTTAGGGCGAACGATGCCCCTCATCGATGCCCGGTCTGCGGAGCACCGCGGGACAAGATAAATGAATGCGTCTAAAATTATTTTCTTTCTAATTGCGTTCTAACAATTTCCTAACATTTGTGTGCTAGATTCTTTGTGTATTCGGAGGATTATAAAACCAATTCAGGAGAAAAGAGACGATGAAATCAGGACTGTGTATCATTCTGGCGGCTTGGGTTCTCTGTTTCGGAGCGTTGACATCTCAAGCACTTACACTCAATGGAGCAGGGGCCTCATTTCCGGCGCCTGTCTACAGAGTCTGGACTTACACATATGCCGAGAAATCCGGGAACACAATCAACTATCAGTCGCTCGGTTCCGGTGCGGGCATATCGCAAATCAAAAGTAAAACCGTTGATTTCGGCGCGACCGATGAACCGCTCAAAAAAGAAGAACTCGATAAAAACAATCTCTTTCAGTTTCCGGTTCTGATGGGCGGCGTTGTTCCTGTGGCAAATCTTCCGGGAGTTAAAAAGGGAGACCTTAAGCTGACTCCCGGACTCCTCGCAAAAATCTATCTTGGCAAAATAAAAAAGTGGAACGATGACGAAATAATGAAGCTGAACCCAAGTCTTAAAATTGCGTCCATACCGATTACTGTGACGCACAGGTCGGACGGTTCCGGAACAACATGGATTTTTACAAACTATCTTGCCAAAGTTTCAAAGGAGTGGGCCGACAATGTAGGCTGCGGCAAGGCCGTAAAGTGGCCCGCCGGAATAGGCGGACAGAAAAATCCAGGTATTGTGAGTGTAGTTAAAAAGATCGTAGGGGCAATAGGTTATGTTGAATATACCTATGCAGTCGAGAGCGGGTTAAGCTGTGTTTCACTTCAGAACAAATCCGGTTATTTCGTAAAGCCCGATATGGAAAGTTTCCGCGCCGCGGGTGAAAATGCCGATTGGAAAAAAGCGCCCGGCTTCTATATGATACTTACGGAACAGCCCGGCGAAAAAAGCTGGCCCATAACCGGAGTAACATATATTCTTCTTCAGAAGGAACAGCCGGACGCGGCAAAAGCCGGAGAAATGCTGAAGTATTTTGAATGGTGCTTTAAAAATGGTTCCGCTCTGGCATTGAAACTTAATTACGTCCCGATGCCGGAATCTGTAACAAGCCTTGTTATGGAAGGTTTGAGGGAAAATATAAAGTCAGGCGGGAAAAGCGTTATTGAATGAACAAAATATGTGGATCTCCGAAAATTAAAAGATGGAAGAAACAGGGGCTTTCCGACAGGATTTTCAAGCTGTCGGCGCTCCTGAGCGCGCTGTTGGTAATATTCCTGATGGCGGGCTTCTTCCTTCAGCTTCTCTGGTGCTCCATTCCAGCTCTTAAAACGTTCGGTCTCAGGTTCATATATTCGACTGAATGGGATCCAGTTAACAATGTTTATGGCGCAGCAAGCGCAATATACGGCACCATAATAACGACCGCTATCGCTATGCTCATCGCCGTTCCTTTGAGTTTTGTGATAGCGCTTTTTCTGGTTGAGCTCGCAAATCCATTTATCAGCAGAATAATGGGACAGGCGATAGACCTTCTTGCCGCGATACCAAGTATAATATTCGGGATGTGGGGACTTTTTGTACTTGTCCCGATAATGCAGAATTATGTTCAACCGTTTCTTGCCGACACGTTGCATCTCGGGATCTTACCATTCTTTGACGGCCCGCAGATGGGTTTCGGGTTCCTGACCGCAGGAATCGTTTTGGCGCTCATGATACTTCCCTTTATCAGCGCGGTCATGAGGGATGTTTTCAGGATGGTGCCGCAGGTAGTGAAGGAATCGGCTTATGGGACAGGCGCTACAACATGGGAGGTAACTTTCGATGTTACAATGAAATATGGAATGCAGGGGCTTCTCGGAGCGGTTTTTCTCGGTCTCGGAAGAGCAATAGGGGAGACGATGGCGGTACTTTTTATCATAGGAAACACACCGAAAATATCAGCTTCGCTATTTGAGTCGGGAACTACTATTTCGGCAACGCTCGCAAACAATTTTGCCGAGGCCGGCGGTCTTTTCAAAAGTGTGCTTTTTGAGCTCGGGCTGATTCTTCTTATCATTTCATTCCTTGTGCAAGTTGCCGCGCAATACTGGCTTAACAGGGTCCGCAAAAAAGCGGGAGGCGGCCTGTGAAAAAGAAAAAAAGCATATTCCTGAGAAAATTGAAGAATAACTCTATGTCGATTATTTCGGTGCTTTCCACGATAATAGGGATTTTCTTTCTGGCATGGATAATTACAGTTGTTTTTAAGACGGGATTCAGCAGTTTCAACTGGTCTTTTTTTACACAAGCGACCAAACCCTACGGCATTCCTGACGGCGGCATAGCCAATGCAATCCTTGGCACACTATTCATAACATTCGGCGCTGCCGCGATAGGGATTCCTCCTGGTCTTCTCGGTGGAATTTACCTCTCGGAATTCGGGCGTAACTCTAGGCTGGGCGACATGATAAGATTTTCCTCAAACGTAATGATGGGGATTCCTTCAATAATAGTCGGCCTTTTTGTCTACACTCTTCTCGTTTATACCACAAAAACCTTTTCGGGTTTCGCGGGCTCGGTAGCTCTTGCGATAATAATGTTTCCAGTCATCGTCAGGACGACCGAGGACATGCTTTCGATGGTGCCGAACCAGCTCCGGGAATCGGCGCTTGCACTTGGGACTCCCAGATGGAAAACAACTTTCAGCATAGTCTTCCGCTCCGCCAAAACAGGACTTATAACAGGAATCCTTCTTTCGCTTGCACGCGTGAGCGGCGAGACTGCGCCTTTGCTCTTTACCGCGCTGTGGAGCGACAGCTGGCCTTTCAATTTTTTCACACAGCCGACTGCAAATCTTACCGTAACCATCACCGAATATGCGACAAATTCTCCGTTCGACGAAATGCACGCGAAGGCGTGGGGGGCCGCTCTTCTCATAACAATTGCCATACTATGTTTGAACATAACATGCAGAACACTCTTCAAGGAGGCCAAAAAGTGATTGCCACTGAACCTGTTATAAATAAATCAAAAATCATTGTCAAAAATCTGAATTTCTTTTACGGACAGCATCAGGCTCTTTTTAACAACAATATAGAAATAAAAGAAAATATGGTTACCGCCGTTATCGGCCCTTCCGGATGCGGGAAATCAACCCATTTAAGAGCTTATAACCGAATATTCGAGCTTTACCGTGAGCAGCGTGCCGAGGGCGAGGTCATTCTCGACAATGAAAATATTCTTTCCGGATCCGTTGATATTCTCGAGCTGCGCAGAAAAATAGGGATGATTTTTCAGAAGCCCACCCCCTTTCCAATGTCCGTATTCGACAACGTCGCCTATGGCTTGAAACTCCATTACAGACTCAGCCGCTCCGAGATGGCGGAAAAGGTGGAAATGGGTTTGCATCGTGTCGCGCTCTGGGATGAAGTGAAAGACAAGCTCAAAGCTCCCGGCATGGCCCTTTCGGGCGGTCAGCAGCAACGGCTCTGCCTCGCTAGGGCAATCGCGATAGAGCCCGAAGTCCTTCTCATGGACGAACCTACAAGTGCGATTGACCCTGTGGGAACTCTGAAAATAGAAAACCTGATAGAGGAGCTTAAGGAAAATTTTACGATTGTTATTGTGACACATAATATGCAGCAGGCCGCGAGAGTTTCCGACTACACGGCGTTTTTCTATGAGGGACATATTATAGAATATGATAAAACCGAAAACATGTTTACAAAACCGAAGGCGAAGCAGACCGAAGACTATATAACAGGCCGTTTTGGCTGAGCAATTTATAATATCTTAAAAGGGAGAAGATATAATGCCGATACATCTTTCAAAAGAAATAAATAAGCTTAAAAAAAGTATTCTTGCCCTCTGTACTACTGTTGAGGAAAATGTCCGCAAGGCCGTTACTTCGGTCGTCAATAAGGATATAAAGCTTGCAATCGAAGTTGAGGAAAAAGACATCGAAATCGATCAGATGGAAATCGACATAGAGGAAGAATGCCTTAAAATCCTCGCGCTCCACCAACCGGTCGCAATCGATTTGCGTTACGTAATAGCTTGCATGAAAATGAATAACGATCTTGAACGCATCGGCGACCTGGCCGAAAATATTGCCCGCAGCGCGAAGGCAATTGCCGAATTCGGGGATGATGACGAACAGAGAAAACCCGACTTTTCATTGATGATGGACAAAACCCGTTCAATGTTGAAAAAGACACTTGATTCACTTATCGAAATGGATACAAATCTTGCCCGTGAAGTAATTAAGGAAGATGACGTTATAGATGATCTTAACCGTGAGATGCACACGACAATTCTGCGGTGGCTCAAAGAGAATCCTGCGAAAGCTGAATACTATGTAAGACTTCTCAACGTTTCAAAACATCTTGAAAGAATAGCGGACTATGCCACAAATATTGCCGAAGATGTGCTCTATATGGCAACCGGCAGCATCGTTCGTCACCAGGTAAAATAAAAGAGCTGACTCGCTATCTTTCATCCTTGTTTTTGGTGTCCTGGAGCTTTCCGCAGAATGGCGGCCTGAGATGGGCACGCATTTTACCAGAGACGGCGGTCGAGCGCGCGGTATTGCACGGACTCGTAGAGATGTTCGGAAAGTATGTCTTCCGAATCTTCGAGGTCGGCTATTGTCCGGGAAACCTTGAGTATCCTATCGTATGCCCTTGCGCTGAGCTGGAGTTCGCGAATCGAATGGCGGAGTTGCGTTTCGCAAGATTTGCTGAGTCGGCAAAATTCCTGAAGCTGTGCGGGTTCCATTTGAGCGTTGCAGTGTATCCTGGTGTTCTTAAGTCGTTCGGACTGTTTCAATCTGGCCTTGACGACGCGTTCGAGGATTGCAGAGCTGTTTTCACCTTGAGACGATGAAATAAGTTCATCCTCGGAAAGTGCCGCGACTTCAACATGGATGTCAATTCTGTCGAGAAGCGGTCCCGAAATCTTTGCTCTGTACTTTGTCACTCTGTTCGGACTGCAGCGGCACTCGCGCTGCATGCTTCCATAGTGCCCGCAGGGACACGGGTTCATCGCGGCGACGAGCATGAACCTTGCCGGGAACGTGAAAGAGCCGCCGGATCGGGCGACTGTTACGAGTCCGTTTTCTATGGGCTGGCGCAGAACTTCCAGAACGTTTCGCTTGAATTCCGGGAGTTCGTCAAGAAACAGTACGCCGTTGTGGGCGAGGCTTATCTCGCCCGGAGAAGGCACCTGCGAGCCGCCGCCGAGGAGTCCGGCATCGCTGATAGTGTGGTGCGGCGACCTGAACGGGCGCAGGTCCATCAGAGGGGAACCTGAAGACAGATAGCCGAGGATGCTGTGGATTTTGCTGGTTTCGAGCATCTCATCGAAATTCATCGGCGGGAGTATTCCGGGAAGTCGTTTAGCTAGCATTGACTTACCGGAACCGGGCGGGCCGACCATCAGGACGTTATGTCCGCCTGCGGCAGTGATCTCAAGGGCGCGTTTAGCGAGGAACTGTCCTTTTACTTCGCTTAAGTCGGGTATCCGGAGACTGTCGATGGAAGGGCTTTCCTTGAGACCGCCTTTGTAAGGAAGGGTGTCGCCGTTTCTGAAGAATTCGACGGCATCAACTAGATGGTTTACGGCGATAACTGGGACGTTCCCTGCGACAGCGGAGGCTTCTTCGGCATTTTGCCAGGGGACAATCAGGGCCTGAATGCCTTCAATATTTCTTGAAAGATGAAGGGCTATCGGAAGTACTCCCTTGACGGGCCTTACCGAGCCGTCGAGGGCAAGTTCTCCGATGCTTGCAACTTTTGTGAGAAGTTCTCTATCGATTTTTCCGGTGGCGGAGAGCATTCCGAGCGCGATTGGCAAATCGAACGATGCTCCCTCTTTTTTGATGTCTGCGGGCGCGAGATTTATCAGAGTCGCTCCTTTTGGCGGGACAAAGCCGCTGCTTTGAAGCGCAGATCTTACGCGGTCCCTGCTTTCCTTGACGGCGGCATCGGGAAGTCCCACTATAGCCGTAAAGGAGGCCTCTCCCTGACCTGTCGCATTTATTTCTATCTCAATGGTGTAAGCGTCAATTCCGAGAACGGCTGCTGAATATGTTCTAGAGAGCATTCAAACTCCGATTTTTTACGTGCAACTTATGAACGTTCACAATATTTCACAAACAATATTTTCGCAAGCATTTTAATATGTTTTCAGGAAAAAGCTTTTTTCTTTGCGGACTGATGGTAAATTAGGGCATCATGATTAAGGAGATTCTGACAATGCCTCTTTTTAGCAGGATAATGGACTGTCTCAATAACGGAAGGAACATCAGTTCCGATGACGCCGCCTCGGCAATGCGCGAAATGATCGAAGGAAGTTTCGGGGAAGCGCAGATGGCCGCCTTTATGACAGCATTGAAGATAAAGGGCGAAACCTCAGAGGAAATAGCGGGACTCGCAAAGGAAATGAGAGAGCATTGTATAAAAGTAAAGTGCGATGACCCGGACGCGGTCGACATCGTCGGCACAGGCGGAGACGGCTCAAGCAGTATAAATATATCGACGGCGGCATCATTCATAGCGGCCGGCGCCGGGGTTACGATAGCGAAGCACGGCAACCGCGCCGTCTCAAGCCGATCGGGAAGCGCGGATGTTCTTACGGCACTCGGCGTCAAAATAGATATAAACGTTTCCCAGCTGGAGGAATGTCTTAAGCGGAACGGTATTGCCTTTCTCTATGCGCCGCTCATGCATCCGGCGCTCAAGAGTGTCATGCCGGTTCGAAAGTCACTTGGGTTCAGAACGGTTTTCAATATTCTCGGACCCCTCTGCAATCCGGCCGGAGTCAGCCGTTATGTGATGGGTGTTTACTCCGAAAGACTCTGCGGCGTCATTGCCGGAGCCTGCGCGGACCTGGGCTTTTCGAGGGCGCTTGTCGTACATGGAAGCGATGGACTGGACGAGTTTACGACTACTGGACCGACATATGTTTCAGAGCTCAAGAATGGGCAGATAAACGAGTACAAAGTAAGTCCGGAAGATATGGGAATGTCTCTATGTCGTTCCGAAGACATAAAAGGAGGAACGCCCGAGGAAAACGCTTTGGCGTTAAAGGACATTCTCTGCAACAAGTTTCCTGACAGCCCGCGTCAGAACATTGCGGTATTGAATGCGGCGGCGGCAATTTTTGCCTCAGACAAAGCTGACTGTTGGGAATATGCGATAGAGAAAGCCCTCGAATCGGTTGAAAGCGGTTCGGCGTTAAAAAAACTCAAAAGGCTTGCCGAATTCACAAGTTCCTGCTGAATCTCTTGCCGACAGTCTCTGCCGAATATGTCTTAATTTGAGATTTTTAAAAAGTTGGATTTATGTTTATATGAGGGTTGGACTTATTCCGGTTCAGGAATTAGATTAGTAGCTTCATGTTTGCGGCCCGGATGGTTTGTCGGCTGCAATCGAACTATCAGGAAGGATAATCGCGCGATGTCAAAGAAAGATATTGATTTGAAGGAACTCAGGGCCGTCATACAGACACAAAGTGCAGAGACTGAGCCATGCCGCAAAAAAGTTGATTTCAAAATACCATCAGATATGGTAAAGCACGAACTTGAAAACGTCATAGAAGATTTTAAGGATTACGCACAAATTCCCGGATTCAGAAAGGGCAAGGCCCCGGCGTCAATAATCAAAAACCGCTATATGCCCCAGATAAAAGAAGAGCTGACCAAGAAGTTCTACACCGCCGGATTCGAAAAAGTAGTAGAGGACGAAAAACTTGATGTCGTAACATACTCGATTCCTAACGAGGAAAAAACACCTGAAATAAACTTTGACGGTGATTTTTCGTTCACAATAAATTTTGAAACAGCTCCGCAATTTGAAATTTCGGAGTACAAGGGGGTAAAGGTCGACGCGCCTTCCACTGAAATAGGCGACGCTGAACTGTCCGAGAAGATAGACTACTTCAAAAACCTCTACGCCGAATACAAAAGTGTAGAAGCCATCGCGGAAAAAGGCGACATGCTCAAGGTTTCATATAAATCAGACTTTGAGATGCCGGAAGATGCCTCGCCTTCTTTGAAAAGACAGCTTGAAACCGACGAAGGCTGGGTATGGCTAAGCGAACCCGAGGCGATGCCCGGAGTCATAGAAGCTCTTGCCGGCGCGGAAAAAGATAAAGAATACAAGTTCGAGTCACAATACCCCGAGAAGTTCCGCGAGGAAGCGCTCGGCGGTAAAAAGGTCAACTACACCGTGAAGGTCCTTGATGTCCAGAGACGGACGCCGCTTGAATCCGAAGAAGATCTTTGCAAAAAGATGCAGGTTGATAATATGGACGCGCTGAAGGAACGCCTCACAAAGTCACTCGTCCTTGAAAAGGAAAAAACCAACAAGAAGGCCGTAGCGCAAGCTGTCTTTGAAAAGATAAACGCAGCCATTCCGGATTTCCCGATACCGCCTTCAGCCCTCTCCGAGCAGATAGAAAAAGAGCTTAGGGCAATCGCCAGCAAGGAAGTTAAGACCGAGGAAGACGCGGAAAAGTTCAAGCAGGAGAAGGAAAACTACCTGAAGGAAGCCGAAAAATCAGCGAAAACAAGGCTTCGCCGCTTTTTTATAATGCGTAAAATAGCTCAGGCCGAGGATATCAAGGTCGAGGACAATGAACTTGACCAGCACCTCAAATACATGAGCGGATATTATGGGATCAATGAGAAAAATCTCAGGCAGGTGATGATGAAAACCGGCGGATTCCAGGATATGCAGATGGATATCCTCGATGCAAAAGTCTCTGAGTTCATAGCGGATAGCGCCTCAGCTGAAAATAAATAAGAAAAATTAAAATATAGGAAAACAGGAGCGCCAATGAACAACTCCATATTAGTACCCATGGTTGTGGAACAGACCGGTCATGGCGAAAGAGGTTATGATATATATTCCAGGCTTCTCAAGGATAGGATTATCCTCCTCGGGACACCCGTGGATGACACCGTTGCCAACCTTATAGTGGCGCAACTCCTCTTCCTCCAGGCCGATGACCCGAAAAAAGATATCGATTTTTACATAAACAGCCCCGGCGGTTCCATTACCGCAGGACTCGCTATATATGACACAATGCAGGTTCTCTCATGCGACGTTAAAGTGTATTGCGTAGGCCAGGCCGCCAGTATGGGCGCGGTGCTTCTCTGCGCTGGCGCCGCGGGAAAACGATTCGCACTTCCGAACGCCAGAATCATGATCCATCAGCCTTGGGGCGGCACACAGGGTACGGCTGCGGATATAAACATTCAGGCCCAGGAGATTTTGCGCTTGAGGGAGATACTGAACCAAATCATATCCAAACATACCAAGCAAACGCTGAAAAAGGTGGCTACCGATACGGAAAGAGACTTTTTCATGTCCGCTGAAGAGGCCGTGAAATACGGTATCGTCGACAAGGTTCTCAAAACAAAATGATCGTTTGCTCCAGGAGGTAAAAAGACATGGTGACTAAACGCACCGGAAATGATGACAATCTTACATGTTCCTTCTGCGGTCGTTCCGGCTCCAAGACAGGCGGTCAGCTGATAACAAGCCCGACCGGAGCGGCGATATGCAAAAACTGTGTTGATATATGTATCAATCTTTATAGCGGCGAAGAGAAAACCGAAACTGCGGAGTCCGTCATTCCGCTTCTTAGAATACCGAAGCCTATTGAGATAAAAGAGGCTCTTGACAATTCAGTGATTGGACAGGATACAGCAAAAAAAGTACTTGCCGTCGCAGTTCACAACCATTACAAGCGGCTTATGCATAAACGCGAGACCGGCTTGGACATATCGAACAACGATATCGAAATAGAAAAGAGCAATATTTTGCTCTTGGGGCCGACTGGTTCGGGGAAAACGCTGCTTGCAAGGACACTCGCGAAACTGTTGGATGTCCCGTTTTGTATCTGCGACGCAACAACTCTTACCGAGGCGGGTTACGTGGGCGAGGACGTTGAAAACATTATCCTTCGCCTCCTGCAGTCGGCTGATTATAATGTTCCCAAGACTCAAATCGGCATAATATATGTTGACGAGATAGACAAGATAGCAAAGAAGACCGAGAATGTTTCTATCACAAGAGACGTTTCGGGCGAGGGCGTTCAGCAGGCCCTTCTCAAGATTTTGGAAGGTACCATTGCCAACGTTCCGCCGAAAGGCGGCAGAAAGCACCCTCATCAGGAGTACATACAGGTTGATACCTCGAATATCCTTTTCATTTGCGGCGGCGCCTTTGTAGGTCTGGATAGGATTGTTAAGCGCCGTGCGGGGAAGCAGGTTCTCGGCTTCAGAGAGCACTCCGCGGAGGAACATTCCAAAAAAGAAATCAAATCCGAAAAAATTCAAGACCTCCTTGCCGCTACCGAACCTGAAGACCTTATCAAATTCGGACTTATTCCGGAATTCATAGGCCGTCTGCCCGTTGCCACTTCGCTCGCACCACTGAGCCAGGAGGAGCTTGTAAGGATTCTTACCGAGCCTAAAAACGCACTTGTTCGCCAATATGAAAAACTGATGGAAATGGAAGGCGTCAAGCTTCTCTTTAAAAAGGACGCACTTGAAGCGCTCGCAATGAAAGCCAGCGAAAAAGGAACCGGCGCAAGAGGACTGAGATCACTTCTTGAAGGGCTGATGCTTGACATTATGTACACTGTGCCTTCCCGCGACGATGTGGAGGAATGCGTGATAACAAAGGCCACCGTGAACGGTGGAAGGCCAGTCATAAAGAGACGCAAGAAAGCTGACAAACTTGAAGAAAACCGCGAGTCCGCATAATCCGCCAGCCATTCAGCTGGACATAGCCGCCGTGTTTTCGTGTACCTTGCTCAGAGACATGACTTGGGAGTTTTTATATGGCAAATGATGGTTTACAGCTTGAAATAAGATTTGACGAAGGAATGCGCAATCCCCTGAGGGAAAGACTCGAAAACGGGGAGTTTTCGATATTTATCGAAGTCAATACGCCGAGTAAAAATACCGCGTTCAATTCATCGGCAAGCCAGTTCTTCGACTTTGAAGTTGCCGCGTCAAAAGTCGACAATATGCCTGTTTCTCTAGCCTTTACCGATAAATTGCAGTCGCACGATTCATGGAATGTAGCTGATTTCGCCGCGGCCGTATCCAAGGATAATCGCAAGGAACACATCATATACCTGAGCGGTAGAAACACCACGCGGGAAGAACTCGAAAATACACTGAGCGCCTGCAAAACCTATGGCTTTACCAACGTTGTTCCTGTTTCCGGCGACGGACTGCCCGGAGAGACTGCGAAGGAGACTGCGAAACGGGTCTTTACGGAATCGCTTCACACCCAGGAGTCGGCAATAACACGTTACGATGGAAGCTTTTATCACGGCTGTGTTACAAACCCCTTCAAGTATACGCCTAAAGATATATACCCGCAGTATTTTAAATTGATTAAGAAACTCAATCTCGGCGCTAATTTTATCGTTACGCAGGCGGGATGGGACATGCTTAAGCTTCAGGAACTTCGGTGGTATCTCTCAAGCAGAGGAATGCATTATCCGTCAATTGCAAGAATAATTTTTCTCTCCCCGGAGAATTTTAAACTTATATCCAAAGGGAAAGTCCCCGGCATTCACATATCACCCGACTTCCAGAAAATGCTAGAAAGGGAACTCAAGTACTCCTTCAAACAGTTCGAGTCAGCACAGCTCCGGAGAATACAGCTTCAGGCCGCCGGATGTCGTCTACTCGGATATAGCGGAATACAGCTGGCCGGCATCGAGACCGCCACACAGCTTTCCGTGATATCTAGAAGAGTAAAAGAAGCCATAGAAGAATTTGACAATTTTGATGACTGGAAAAACGCCTACTTTGAATATCTGGGCCGCGCCGAAATGGCGCCGTACCCACACAGGTTTTACATGTATGACAAGCTTTTTAGCCGCGCCCATCTTGATTTCGATCCCCACATGACCGAAGGAAAAATTCCGCCATGTTCGAGCGTCGAAAAACTTAAGTACAAAATATGTGACTTCCTTTTCCCGTTTGCACATAAACAGCCAGCCGACGAATCGTCTTTTACCAAAAAACTTTTTGCCGGGTGCAAAGGCTGTTCGTACTGCCGCCTGCCGCTCACTCATTTTGTCTGCCCTGAAAGATGCCCGAAGGGTATCGCCAATGGTCCATGCGGAAATACCAGAAGTGACGGCAATTGCGAATTCGGGCAGGGTGAGTGCATACATACCTTGCGCCTAAGACTTGCCTCATGGCTCAAGGAGATAGACACCCTCGAAGAGAACTACATCGGGCACGCATATAGAAAACAGGCCAACAGCTGATCCATTCCAATAATATTGGGGAAAACTGAGGCGAAGATTCAGATTCTTGCTTATCAGGACAAAGAAAGGCATTGCGCCTATTGGGTAATAAGAACCTGGCCTTTATAGCAGAGATTCATATTTGTTCGCGTGTCTTTGTCCCTTGTGGATTTCAGAATGGCGGTCTTGAGTATTCTGAGATTATTTTTCAGATCTGACTGCGGCATTACTACGTTATATTCTCTCGGAGAGCCTGTGCCATAAAAAATTCTGAGGTACATTTCTTCGTGCCCACCCATACTTATTTCATCTATCTTGAATTCGGGATAATCCGTTCTTGTAATCATTATGAGCTCCAGTGCCGGTTTCAAAGACGCTATTTCAAGCCCGGGCTGCAGTTTGTGACCGCGTCTTACCCTGAAATTTTTTATGACAGGTATTTTGGGATTTAGCGGGACACAGGTATTTTTGTCCATAACTATTCCTGTGGCGTCGGAGACAAGATCAATATTTCTGGAGCCCAGAAAGGCCCTTGGTATTCGCTCGATAATATTTATCTTTATCGAGTCGGGAAGCTGTCTTGCCGCAGTGACTCTTTCGATGCTGGGTTCTTTTTCAAGGACACTCCTGAGGCTTTTGAGGTCTACCTCGAAAAGGTTTGTCTGACCCGGCTTGAGCTTTAGAATGTTGGCGACCCGCCTCGACTGTTTATCCCACCAGCCAACGCTTACCACGCTTACGTTTTTCAGAACAAAATGGCGGTTTTTAGAAAAGAGCGCTCTCGTGGTGAACCAGAAAAACAATATCACGCTGGCAATAAAGACGGCCAGGGTCGACAAAACGAGTCCCAGCCTGAAAAACCTGTTCCTGGACATTGTTTTTTTCTTGCTTGACGCCATATCTTAACTCAGAACTTTATTTTTGGCACGTGCCTGTGGTATTCCTGAATGCTGCAAACTTCCATAAGCGGCATCTTTCTCAATGCTTTCAGCCCCTCGACCGCGGCCTCAAGCCCGTTGATTGTCGTTGTTATCGGGATGCCGCCGGTTACCGCCCGGGCACGCATTCGTATTTCATCGACTTTCGGCGCCGCGCCGGTGGAAGGCGTATTGATAATCCACTTCATATCAAGATCGTCAATCATGTCAACGATATTCGGACGGCCTTCACATATCTTGAAGACGGCCTTCGCCTTAATCCCCGCATCATAAAGGCAAGTTGCCGTGCCTTTTGTCGCATATATCGTAAAGCCCTGCTTTACAAGCTCTTTTGCGAGCGGGAGAACATCTTCCTTGTCAAGATCCCTTACGCTCATAAATATATTACCCTTTTCCGGAAGTGTATTTCCGGCGGCCACCTGTGATTTGAAGTAAGCCAGTCCGTCAGAGATATCGATTCCCATTACTTCCCCGGTCGATTTCATCTCCGGACTGAGTATTACGTCAATGCCCGGGAACTTTGAGAACGGGAATACCGCTTCCTTGACGCATGTAAAGGCCGGTCTCATTTCCTTCGTGTAGCCGAGGTCCTTCAACTTGCGTCCTACCATCACAAGAGCGGCAAGCTTAGCCAGGGGAATGCCTATTGCTTTACTTACGAACGGTATTGTGCGTGAGGCGCGCGGATTGACTTCAAGTATATATACCTCGGAATCTTTTACAGCGAACTGAATATTCATAAGTCCACATACGTTAAGGGCTTTTGCAAGCGCATAAGTATGCTCCCTTATCTTGTCCAATACTTCCGGAGCGAGGTTTTTTGCCGGTATTATGCAGGCGCTGTCCCCTGAATGGATTCCCGCAAGCTCAACGTGCTCCATTATTGCGCCGATGACGGATGTTTCGCCGTCTGATATGCAGTCAACGTCAAGCTCTATGGCTTCTTCGAGGAAGCGGTCTATAAGCACCGGGCGTTCCTGGGAGGCCTCTACCGCTTCTTCCATATATTTTCGCAGATATTTTTCCTTGTAGACGATGACCATCGCTCTGCCGCCGAGAACGAAAGACGGCCTCATCAATACGGGATAGCCTATGCGTTCTGCGATGGTGACGGCTTCTTCTACGTTTGTCGCTATTCCATTGTCGGGCTGTCTGATGTTGAGCTTCGTCACGAGCTGCTGGAAGAATTTTCTGTCTTCTGCCGCTTCTATATTTGAAGGGCTTGTGCCTATTATTTTCACCCCGGCATCTTCGAGCTGGCGCGCCAGGTTGAGAGGGGTCTGCCCGCCGAACTGGACGATTACTCCATCGCATTGTTCTCTCTCGTAGATATGTATAACATCTTCAAATGTAAGAGGCTCAAAATAGAGCTTGTCGCTGGTGTCGTAGTCCGTAGAGACGGTCTCGGGGTTGCTGTTGACCATTATTGTTTCGAATCCCGCATCCCTGAGAGCGAATGAGGCATGTACGCAGCAGTAGTCGAACTCTATGCCTTGTCCTATGCGGTTGGGGCCGCCGCCGAGAATCATGATTTTTTTCTTGTCGCTTTTTCTGTACTCGTCGTGCGTTCCGTATGTGGAGTAATAGTAGGGCGTGTAGGCGCAGAATTCGGCCGCGCAGGTATCTACTAAACTGTATACGGGCGTGAGCTTAAGTTCCTTGCGGGCCTTGTAGACATCAAGTTCGCCACATTTAAGAAGGAACGCTATCTGCTTGTCGGAATAGCCCATTTCCTTTATCTGGAAAAATAAATCATAGTCCTTCTTGAGATTATCCAGAGACCCGGCTGATCTTATTTCGTCCTCGAAGCAGGCAAGCTCGTGCATGTGGCGCAGGAACCACTTGTCTATCGCGGTGATGGAGTTTATTCTGTCTACCGACCATCCTCGCGTCAGGGCTTCATGTATTACGAACAGCCTGAAGGCGTTAGGTCTTTTGAGCTCTGCCTCCACTTCGGCGTCGGACATTGCCGCGTACTTGCCGTCCTTGCCGTCCGCCCCGAATCCGGCCCTGCCCACTTCCAGCGAGCGGAGTGCCTTCTGGAGCGACTGCTTGAAGGTTTTGCCGATGCTCATTGTCTCGCCGACAGACTTCATCTGCGTTGTTAGCGTGCTGTCAGCCGTCGGGAATTTTTCAAACGCGAAACGCGGCACCTTCGTAACGACATAGTCGATTGACGGCTCAAAGCACGCCGGAGTTTCCCTTGTTATATCGTTTCTTATTTCATCAAGAGTGTAACCTATCGCGAGCTTCGCGGCTATTTTCGCTATCGGGAAGCCAGTCGCCTTCGAAGCCAGTGCGCTTGAACGTGATACGCGCGGATTCATCTCTATTATTATCATCCTGCCGTCTTCGGGATTGAGTGCCCACTGTACGTTCGACCCTCCTGTCTCGACCCCAATCTCGCGCACGACGGCAAGGGAGGCGTCTCTCATTTTCTGATATTCGCGGTCGGTGAGCGTCTGTGCGGGTGCGACAGTTACGCTGTCTCCCGTATGTACCCCCATCGGGTCAAGGTTTTCAATCGAGCATATGATGACGCAGTTGTCTTTCTTGTCTCGCATTACTTCCAGTTCGAATTCTTTCCAGCCCAGAAGTGATTCTTCTATAAGCACTTCCTTGTTGCGGCTTGCAGCAATGCCTCTTGAGGTGATTTCCTTGAACTCATCCATGTTATATGCTATTCCGCCGCCAGTTCCGCCAAGTGTGAAGCCGGGACGTATTATAAGCGGAAATTTATCTAGTTTTCTTGCAAATGCTACGGCTTCTTCCACCGAATGACAGGATGCGCTCGCCGGCATATCGAGGCCGATTTTCTGCATGGCGTTCTTGAAGAGATTCCGATCTTCGGCCTTTCTGATGACGTCTGCCTTTGCACCTATCATTTCGACCCTGTAGCGGTCGAGTATTCCGGAGTCGCTGAGTTCCATAGCCAAGTTGAGAGCGGTCTGTCCACCTAGCGTGGGGAGCAGGGCGTCCGGTCTTTCCCGTCTTATTATTTCGTGGAGGATATCGCACGTAAGAGGTTCTATATAAGTTCTATCGGCGAATTCAGGGTCGGTCATTATTGTCGCGGGGTTGCTGTTTACGAGCACGACCTCGAAGCCTTCTTCCTTTAGTGACTTGCAGGCTTGGGTTCCGGAGTAGTCGAATTCGCAGGCTTGTCCGATTACAATCGGGCCTGAACCGATGAGCATTATTTTCTTGATATCTTCTCTTTTAGGCATATATGTCCCTGAGTTTATTGGTCTGAGTGGTAAATAATTTAAGCAAATTGCATAAATCTAGCTTATTTTTCCGAAATTGCCATAGAGTTTCAAAGTTTTTTACTCCGCAATTTAAAAATCCGTGACCCAAAGTAAGAAAGGTAATAATTTATTTTTGTTCGGCGATCACGGCTGCTTTAAAGAAAGGGGCATCTGCGTAAAAACATTTTCTTCCGTCTTTTCGCAGATATTGTTTTCGGTTTTCTCAGTCCCAGCCTATTACCTGGTACCCTTTTTCCCGAAGATAGGTCTCAACGAACTTCCTGTAGGTTTTCGGCGGATTTGAGGAACCGAAAATACAATTTATTGTTCCGCCGGCCGCGCCGCCAGCCGCGCCCGTTACTGCGCCGAGTCCGGGGCCTCCTCTTATTGCTCCGACTGCCGTTCCCGCCGCTGCACCCGCAACAGTTCCGACTGCTGTTTTTTTGCCTTTTTCAGCGTAGTCGGTTGAGTTCAATTTATATTCTTCGGCCATTTTGAGGGATTCGTCTATATCTTTCTCTGCCTGAGTCTTTCCAACTTTTTTGAGATGTTTGTTGGGGTAGAGGACGGGGCGTTCACTAGTGCATCCGCAGAGGCAGAGGAATGTGGCCGCCAAAAGCAATGTCGCAAGCTGCGTGCGAAACATTTTACCTCTGACCATTTTTATCCTCGCCTTTGATTTTCTCCCGGACCTTTTCCGTTATATCTATAAGTTTCTCGCGGATTCCCTGGAGGTGTTCGATATGGCTTATGACTACCCTTACGAGCCGCGTATTTTTTTCCGCGGTGTCTTTAAGGATTCCGATGAGTGAGTTGATATCTGATATTACTCTCTTCGCGAGTGCTATTTTGAGCTCCGGCATCTCATCTATTTCGATATCGAGGATATCTGCGGTGCGTGCCATGATTTTACCGAATAGGCAGATTATTTTCATGCCCTCGGCGATGAGTTCACCCTTGATCTCGGCGGCTTGGATGACGCACCACTGATAGGCAATTTTTTCAAGAAGGATGTACGAGTCGGCCCCATCTTTTTTCTGCCAGTCATCATTGAAAAAAACGTCATCGTCAATATCTTCGAGCATATCGGCGAAGCGGCTGTTTTCCCATTCGGCATTCTGCGGAATCAGTTCCGGCTGTTTCTGCATTTTCTTCATTATCATCTCCTCTTCACTCGGGAGATCGATGAAGTTGCGCAACTCCTTCATATAGGCATTGATGCGAGCCTCGTCCTTACGGATTTCCTTTTCCCACTCGAACTCGCTTCTTTTTTTTTTACCGTGATTCATTAAGCGGGTGTTTTTTTACGCAGGGTTTTTATTGCGCTTACCGTGGGAGCGTCGCCCCAGAGGCTTTCAAGCTGATAGAGCTCGCGCATTTCGTTGGTCATGATATGGATCAGGACGTTTGTATAATCAATTATGATCCAATGGCTGGCGGGTTTGCCGTCCACTTTTCTAGGCCTAACCTTCAATTTCTCTCTCGCATCCCTTACTATCGTATCGGCAATAGCTCTCAGATGTGGCTCTGAATTTGCTGTGCAGAGAATGAAAAAATCAGTTACCGTCGATATGTCTGCGAGTTTAAGCTGGACGATATTATCAGCTTTTCGTTCATCGGCAATCGTAGCGCAGAAGGCCGCGAGCTTCTCTGCGTCCTTGATTCTTTCCTCTGCTCTGCTGGCGAATTCTTTATCTGCGGCACTTGCAACCTTTTTTGATTTCTTTTCAGGAACGGGTACAGCTTCCTTTTTCTGCGCCGGAGCTTTTGTTTTTTTAGCTACAACGCTCGTCTTTTTTTCTGTGGTCTCTTTTTTTTTCATTAAAATTTCATTTCTCTTTTTTGTCGGTATTGCTGCTGTCACCGCTATTTTCTTTGTCATCGCCTTCCGGCTCTATTTCTCTTTTTATTATGGGAGAGAAATCATCATCCTCATCATCGTCCTCGAACTCAAGGGATTTCCTGAAATCGAATTTGCCCTTGCTTTTGGGGACGGCTTTCTTTTTCTTCCCAGAAGTATCCTCTCCGCCGTCGGCATAGGTATTTTTATGCTTGTACTTGTCGTCCTTGCCTTTTGTGAAGGTTTTTCTGCGTCTCTGGGGAAACTCTTCTTCATCTGAGTCAAAAGACGGCTTCTCAAATCCCTGTCCGCTTTCTCCTGATGTTCCTCTATTGAAGGGTCTTTGTTCGCGGTAGCCTCCTGAGTATCCGCCCTGGCCCGGGCCGCCTGCGGGGCGACTTTCGTCCCTGTTGTAAGGTCTTGGCTGATATCCTCCCTGAGACGGAGAACCGCCCTGTCCTTCGTAAGGTCTTCTCGGCCTGTAGTCGCCGCTTC
>Ga0154591_1048_pt1 | contig 89400 bp, 92 predicted proteins | sample RifGroF2_FD_116020 | JGI IMG/M metagenome (GOLD analysis project Ga0154591, IMG submission 116020) | Lentisphaerae bacterium GWF2_45_14
TATACTAAAGTCGGTTTGAATATCTACTATTTTTGAGTATAGTACGTCATGGATTTAAAAATTTTACAGAAAGGAATTCATGATGATAGAACTTACTTTTACGCCGGAAATAATCGAAGAACTGCACCATGAAAGATTCAATCATCCACATCCTCGGGTACAGTTAAAAATGGAAGCCATATATTTATGCGGAAAAGGTTTTACGTGCAAAGAGGTTTGTGGCATCTGCAAAATATCAAAATGGACACTAATTAATTATACGAAAGATTTTGTGAGAGGCGGTGTCGAAGGCCTTAAGAAATTCGATTGTAGCGGGAGAAGTTCCAGTCTTGAAACACATGTCAAAACGCTTAAGGAAGAGTTCGGGAAAAGACCTCCGCATACCGCATCGGAAGCCGCTGAAAGAATCGAAAAACTGACAGGCGTAAAACGCAAACTTACGCAAGTCAAGGCGTTCTTGAAACTGAACGGGTTCAAGTACCGGAAAGCCGGACATGTCCCGGGCAAAGGATGCACCGAAGAGAAAAAGAAGGAACATGCTGATTTTCTCGAAAACGAACTCAAGCCGCGCCTCAAAGAAGTTAAAAAAGGAAAGCGCGACCTTTTTTTCTGGATGCCGCACACTACATCAATTCAGAGACGGTCTGTGAAATGCTCGACAAGCTTGCCCGCGTCTCAAAAAAGCCTAAAACGGTAGTACTCGACAATGCAAAATACCAGCGTTGCGACATGGTTCTGGAACATGCTGAAGAACTCGGCATAGAACTGCTTTTTCTTCCTTCGTATTCGCCGAATCTGAATCTCATAGAGCGCTTCTGGAAACTCGTGAAAAAGAGATGCCTCAACTGTCGATATTACAACTGCTTCGAGTGTTTCAATTCTGCAATTGCTGACTTCATTAAGAATGCGGACACAAAGCATCATTCCGAAATGAAAACCCTTCTTTCTTGGAATTTCCAGAACTTTGATAAAGTAGATATATTAACCGACTAGAGTATAAAAACAAAGAAATAGGTTCGTAGGCTACCAGCCATACAGGAGACTTAAAAAAATGTTCTATTTTTTTTCTTTTTGGCAGCTTTTTGAGGTATGTTGCAGCTTTTGCGGATAAACATTCCGGGAGGTTCATTTTGAGCTTAATTTGAGAGTGAAAAGCTGGGGTGGATGAGGGGACTCGAACCCCCGGCCTTCTGGGCCACAACAATAAGGGCAAGGGCGTATAAGTGCTTGTTTTGAACTTATTTTCAGTATATTAAATCTTTCCTAATTTATATTGATTTATGCTAAATGAGGCTGTATTTTTATCAAATCAGTTACCCAATAGTTACCCAAGCACTATAAAAAGGCATTGAAATCATGGCGAAAAAGATGAAATTTACTCAGGCCGCAATCAATAAGCTTCCCTATTCCGATCCCCGAATTGATTATCAGGATACCGAGACAAAATATTTATATCTCCGTGCCGGGAAAATATCGAAAACTTACTTCTTCATGCGCCGCGCCAATGGGAAGCTGAACAAGAAAGGTATCGGCAATGCAAGCCAAGTATCGCTTTATGACGCTAGAAAGGCCGCAGACAATGCAAATGCCAGGATTGCCGTCAATGATGCACTGAAGCCTGTTATGGCATCAAAATTGACGCTTTGCGATGCCTATGAGTTCTATTGCGAAGCAAAAGGTGAATCAAAGGCTCAGGAAAGCTTATGGCGGCTTTATCTGTCCGCGTTAGGTTCTGTAAAGCTTGATGATTTATCACGCGATCAGATTCGTAGATTACTCAAAGAAATCGGAGACAAGGGAATTAAAACCACAGCGAATAGAGTTGCGCAGTTAATTAGAGCCGTCATTACCTTTGCAATTCACAACGATAAATGGAGCGGCAATAATCCAGCAATGGGGCTGGTTTTGTACAAGGAACATGCTAGAAAACGCTATTTGTACCCCGATGAAATGACTCGTTTTTTTGATGAAATGATAAAGATCGAGAAGCATGTTATGGCGAAGCAATATCAACCTTCATGCGATGCAATCCGGCTTCTGCTTCTAACCGGACAACGGAAAGCAAACGTATTGGCCATGCGCTGGGATGAATTAGACTTGACTCATGCGAAATGGACAATCCCCCCGGAAAAGTTTAAAAGCGATAATGAACAACGGGTTGCCTTGTCTGAGGTTGCAATGGAAATATTGAACCGCCGTAAAGCCGCGTTAGGTCATTCCCGTGAATGGGTATTTCCGGCACGTACCAAAGGTGCGAAAACTCGGCACTTGGCCGACATTAAAAAAACATTTGCCCGAATCATTGAGAATGCAAAAATTGAAAATCTCACGATTCACGACTTGCGGCGAACGTTTGGAAGCTGGCTGGCCGCTGACGGCGTACCTCTTCACATCATCAGCAAAATGCTTGGTCATGCCGATACGCGGATAACCGAAAAAGTCTATGCCCATCTTGATTTATCACCGCTGAAAAATGCCGCTGAGATTTTCAGCAAAAGATTGCCCGGCAAATAAAAATTCACAGAAAAATTAAAATTCAGGTTTTGTTTTTTTGATATTGATAGCACTCCTGTTTATAATCCAGTTAAAAGCCAGGATTACACAAACATAAAACAGGAGTTGTTATCATGTCAGAACTCGATGGAACTACAAGGGTTTTCAATCAGGATGTTGAAATTGCAGGGAAACTCAAGGGGAAAAATGTTGAAATTACCAGTCTCAAAATCGGCGGTGTTCCTATGCCCGCCCCTGCATCAATTCAGCAGCTCGTCGAAAACCTTACCGCCCTCGGACAGATAGCCGACAATGTCGCAAATTTGAGACTGCTTCCCGTATCCGGCACAATCGCAATCGGTGAAGAAGCCGTCGGCGTAATCAATGCCGCAGTCGCGCTCAAAAACAACGATGATACCGCTATCGCCGCCAAGTCCGGCATCAAATTCTATTTCTCCAGCGACTCCGCAGGTGCAACACCCGCAGCATCCGGAACTGTTCTCGCAGTCGGCACAAACGGCGTACTTCTCAAAGACGGCGGCGATTCGCTGACCGCCGGAACGCTTATTTCGAACGCAACCGGACTTGTAGACCTCAATATTACCGGCGTTGCGGAAAGTACAGTCTATCTGCATCTGATTATGCCGGACGGTAAAGTGGTATCAAGCGGAGCTATCACATTCGCGGCGTAATAGGCTCATCCTGAAGGGGGGACAGTCCCATGAATGACGATATAACCGGTTTGGTGCAACACGTCAATAGGGTTTTCAAGGAATACTCTGAAGATCGCAAGGATATTGAGAAAAAATGGCAGCGCAATATTGACGCATTTCACCGGATCAGTACCGGCAAATGGAAAAAGTGCGAAGGTGCAGAGAGCTGGCAGAGCCAGACTTTTATCGGTATCACCAAGCAGAAAATTGTTGCTGCATATTCAATTCTGATTGACACATTGCTTCAGCAGGGGAAAATCCCGTTTACGCTCGAACTTTCTCCATTGTGCGGTCAATTGATAGAGGACTTGCCCCCCGAGGAACGCGCCGGCGTTGAACGTAAAATGGAACTCATGAGCGCCAGAATCAACGAGCAGTATGCTGATTGCAACGCTGATCGCCAACTTATGAAAAATGTACTTTCAGGCGCAATTTACGGCGAAACATACGCCCGGCAATCGGTCATTGACGTTGTCAAACAGGGATATCGCGTTGTCGATGGGACTCAGAGCGCAAGCGGTAAGTATGAACGCTGGGAAAAATTCAAAATTGTCAAAGAATCGCCATCCTGGGAGTATGTAGCTTGTTGGAATATCTTCAGAGACATTGAAAGTTGTGATCTGCAAAAAAGCGAAGCCGTCATATATCGTGAATATATGTCTCCGAACGAACTCAGGAAACAAAGCGAAAAGCCGTTTTTTATCAAGGATGCAATCGAGTCCGCCATTTCCGAAAGCTATTCCAGGTCTGCCGATTCTGTTGATACCAGTGATCTTCCTCCAGATAAGCGCAACATCGTCAATCGCAAAAAAAATATAAAAGTTCTGGAATATTGGGGACGTGTTCCGCGTAAAGTTGCTGACGAATTCGAAAAAAGTCTTGATGAATTTCAGGACTGGAGTTTGTCTGATGGCGATATTGACGACGGTGAAAATGAAGGCGATGATGTTGAAGTCATGTGCGTTGTCGCCTGTGATCGAGTAATTCGCTATGTTCGCATTGAAGAGGAAATGCAACGTCCCTTTTATCGCGCAGTTTTCGAGGACGATATTGACAGTACGACAGGAATAAGCCCAGCAGACAATCTCGAAGATGTACAGGTTATTATGAACGGGGCTGTTCGATCATTCGAAGACAATAAAAAGCTGGCCTCAAATATTATTCTTGCACTCAAACGCCGTTTGCTTCATACTCAGCCCGGCGAACTTAAGCCCGGCATGATACTTGATGTCTCTGAAGAATGTGAAGATGTTCGCCAGGCCGTTCAGCAAGTCGTGATTCAGGACGTGGGGGAATCCTTATTGAGCATGATTGAACTTGCTTCTCGATTTGCCGATGATGACAGCAATATCCCGAAAATTCAACAGGGGCAGAGTATCGGCGGTGAAACAGCTTACGAATTATCACAACGCCTTGAAAAATCAGGGAAATATCTTGGTTCGGTAATCCGTAATTATGATGAAGGCCTTATCGAACCTATCACAACTTCCTTCCTTGATTACAACATGGATGATCCCGAAGCCGAAGGAAAAGGAAACTTCACCGCCAAGGCCAAAGGATTTGCATCGTTCCAGGAAAAAGCAACTCAGCTGGCCGGAATAAGTAAACTTCTTGAACTGGTCATGAGCAACGAGGCGTTACAGCGAAAAGTCAAGTTTGAAGAAGTCTTCAGAAAGTTTGCCGCCATGCTTGATGTTGATGCCGATACCTGGCTGAAGTCCGATGAGGAAGAAGCCGCTGAAGCTCAGTCCGAAGCCCAGGCACAGCAAGCCGAAATGCAAATGAATATGGCAAAAGCTCAGGCCGATACCGAATTGACACAGGCTAATGCTCAGTCAGTTATGGCAAAGACAAAGATTGAAGCCGAACGCTTGAAATTGGATCAATTGAACGCATTAAAACCGGTTCCGCAAAAAGCTATTTCATAATTTCTGTAAAAAAGAGGTTTTGTTTTTTTGCCATTTGAAAAAGCCGTTTATAGATTGAGAGCAAAGGAAAGATTATGAATATAGTTGAATATCTATCAGGTAATCAGATTAATGCAATGACCCGAGCAGATGAAGCGGAAAGCGGAATGGTTATTTTGAAAGCCGTTAAGTCATTCAGAGACAAAGAATTAGATGTTGCATTAAAATTATCTGCAAAGTCCGGAAGCGAAGCTGAAGCAATTAAAAAATTACATACTGTAAACGTCCTGGATTGGGTGTTGTCATTACCCGAGCAGGCAAGAAAATACGTTAAAGGAGAATAACAATCATGGCGAATGAATTCGACAAAGAACTTGATCTGGACGAAAACAAAGACCAGTTTAACGGAGACGGAGAAGAATTCGATGATGATTTTTCATCCGCGTTCGATGGCGATGACGACGATAACGATAACGCTGGCGAGAAAGCCAATAAAAAGAAAACAGACAAGAAAGAAAAAGACGAGCAGGACGCAGACGATTCAGGCAATGATGAAGATGGCGAAGATGATTCTGGCGGCAATGACGACAAGGACGGTAAAGGCAAATCAGCCCTTGAACTTGCGGAGCAACGCGCCACGGAAAAAGACAATCAGCAGACTTCGGAAAAAAATCAGACACTAAAACCGGAAGACACACAGTCTCAGGCAAATCAAACCAAAGCGACGGCAGTGAGTCAGGACAAGCAGAAAAGCTCGTTCAATACTATCCTTGAGGGACTTTCCGAAGACCGTCGAAATAAAATAAATGGTGCGCTTGAAGTCATTCCCGAACTGCGCGACGTGCTTGACCTTATTTTAGAACAGTCAGGTTCAAATACAAAGCAGGAAAGCCCCGAGGAGCGCAGAACCAGAGAGGACGCAATTGCCAGAGAAGCAGTTGCCCGCGCAAAAGAAACAGAAGAAAAAGAACGTCTTCGTGAAGATTTGGCTGTTACAAATTTCTGGCTCAACCTGACTCGTAAAAAATCAAATGCAATGGAAATATCTGACAGCAAAGAATTTCAGGAATGGGTCAAGAAACAGTCTTCCGGAATCAATAAGCTTGCCATGTCCCTTGATCCCGAAGATGCAATTCTTGTCCTGAATGCTTATGAAGAAAATTGCGCAAAGGAAAAGTCAAAAGAAATCGACAACGACACCGAAGCAAAACGCGATAAAAAGAAAAGCCTCCAGAAGACAGTTCTGAAGGGTGGAAATAAGAGCCATCATGACAATAAAGGCAAGAATGCCGGTAATGAAGATGATGAATTTGCAAACGGGTTTGATGCCGACGATGATAACGAAGAATAAGAAAGGTCTTTTATCCGCTCCGGAAAGCTTTGAAATTATTTTGAGATGTCCGGAATGCGGAAAGCTTCTTGGTCGAGGAAAACTCGTTGAAGGCAGTCATGTTGAACTTTACTGCCGGAGATGTAAAAAAGAAATTAAAATTCGCGCTATATAAATCGTTCATGGTGAACGGTTGATATAAAAAGCCAGAGCGCCTCCGAGTGCCAGTGCAAACAACAAACGCCGAACAAAAAAACGGCGTGGCACAAAAGGAGGTTGCAAATGGCAACAAACACGTATGGGGATATATCCCCGAAGGTTGCAGGGTCTTCCGCAAAGCGCTTGCTTAAGCGCGGACAGAACTTGTTCGTGACCGAAAGATTCGGTCATTTCGATCCGCAGGGTAAAAACAAAACCCTGACTCGCAAATGGAGACGGTACAACTCACTGGCTCCAGCAACTACACCGCTTGCCGAAGGAGTAACTCCGGACGGTTCCGCAATCAGCTATACGGACTATACCGTAACGCTCGCTCAGTATGGCGACTGGGTTCAGATCACTGATGTTATAAAAGACACTCATGACGATCCCGTTCTGCAGGAAATGATGGACGTTTGCGGTGAACAGCTGGCTGATACAGTCGAACTTCTCCGCATTGCAGTGCTGAAAGCTGGCACAAACGTTTTCTATGCTGGTGGCGTTGCCAGCCGTGCGGACGTAAACAGCGCTCCAACTCGTGGGGATTTCAGCAAAATCGTTCGTTCGCTTAAGCGCAACAAGGCGCGCACAATAAGCAGAATTATCAAGGCAAGTCCCAATATTGCCACCGAGCCAGTAGGCGCGGCATATTTTGCGATGGGGCATACTGATTTGGAACCCGATATCAACAAGATGTCCGGATTCGTTCCCGTTGCAAAATACGCCAACAGCGACAAGGCGCTTCCGGGAGAAGTAGGGAAGATTGACAGTGTCCGAATCATCCTTACTTCGCTTTTCTCGCCGTGGGCGGCAGTCGGCGTATCTGGAACCACATTCCTTTCAGGAGGCGTAGAAGTTACCGAGGCTGCTCAGTGTGATGTCTATCCCCTGATAATCGTTGCCAAGGACGCTTACGGGATAGTTCCTCTCCAGGGGGAAAACGCCGTCAAGCCGATGGTGAAAAATCCTGAACCGGTCAAAGGCGACCCGTTGGCACAGACGGGATTTGTTGCCTGGAAAATATACCAGGCAACGGTAATCCTAAACCAGCTCTGGATTGCAAGACTGGAATGCGCGGCAACCGCCGATCCTGAATAATTCGTAACCCAAGGGGATTGAGAAGACAAGTACTTCTCGTCCCCTTTTTTGTATAAACAAAAACAAAAGGAAAAGTCATGAGCGAAGAAGAAGCCAACAACAAGACAAATCAGGAAGAAGGAACCACTCGTGGACGCAGAGGAATAAAACAAGCGACTGAAGAAGTTGTCGAAAAAAAACGTAAAGAAAAATTTTATCGCGTCCAGTTTCAGGCCAAATCACACCCTAACGATGAGGATATGGTAACACTCAGCGTAAACGGCGAAATGCTTGTGATCCAGCGAGAGCACGAAGTGGTTGTTCCTGAACGTTTTCTCGAAGTTGCCAATCATGCAATTGCTCCTCAGTATCGTCAGCTTCCGGGGGTAACGCGTAAGGTTGTTGGCAAGATTCAGACATTTCCTTATACCATTCTCGGTGAGGCAACCGAATCTGAATTCGTCCGCCTGCGCAACGAAGGAAACAAAGCCACCAAGAAACTGATCGCAGAAAATAATCTCAAGGCCAATCAAAGCGAGGCTTAAAAAATGCCGAAGAGCTACAATTCTTTTGATGACGTTGTTTTCGATGTGCAGCTTGAAGTGCCGCAGGTATCGACCGAGGCGGCCTTGCGTGCCTTGCGTTTTGCCTTGCGTGAATTCTGCATTGATTCAGAGTCATGGGTTGAGGAAATTGACAAGACAATCGATGAAGATGTTTTATCATATGACTTGACCGAAACTTACGACGCTGATGTTCACAGGCTTAAGAGTGTAAAACTCAGGCAGTTGAGCAGTTCGGAAATCTTCGACAATATTTGTCCGCTTCGGACAGAGAAGTATTCATTGGTTGAAGACTATCAGCTCACTTTCAAAGAATCAAAAGATTTAACAGCGTATGATGGCGGCACGTTGCGGACAAAGGTTGTATTCCGTCCGCGTCTGAACTCAGGCAATGCACCAGTGCGGATTATCGAACGTTGTGCTCCCGGCGTGATTGCAAAAGCGGTTCAGGGTTTGTTCATGCAAGTCGGAAAGCCTTGGAGCAATCCGGAATTGGCAAGCTACTGGCTGCAAAAATATAATTCTGAGATAACCGCCGCACTCGCAAACGTATCCATGAATTACACGGATGAAAACGAAGGATTCTCAGCATGATTGCAAGTGATATCATAACAGCTGCCAGGCACGGACTTGCCGACAGCGTGGCGCCGTATCGATGGGAAGACTCCTTAATGCTTTTATATCTCAATGACAGCATAAGGGAAATACGCGAGAAGCGAGCAGATGCGCGAATGAATGACGAAGGAGATGAAGACGGCGGATTCACCGAGCTTACAGCAATCAGTGAAACAATCCCGATCCGGGATGAGTTCAAATCACCGATGATAGACTTTCTGCTTTTTCGTTGTTTCGAAAACGACTCGGACGAAAAACGAGACGAAAATAAATCCGCGGGTTATGGAAAGAGATTTTACGATAAACTCGGAGTTGCTTGATGAGCGAAATCACAATCACCCTGAACACAACAACAAAGACCGGCCGGGCTTCGGGAATAGCTGTACTACTCGATACGGTCGAGCTTACGCTTTCAGAAATAGGGGATAATGAAGCGGCAAGTATTTATGCTTTTGTGCAGTTTCGCGGAGTAACATACGCCGGTTGCCAGTTTGCGGCGGTTGATGGAGATTTGACAAAAGCAATCGGAACGATGTCGCTGAATACTGCTACTCTCAAAGCTGCGTTCTCCAATATTCATCCGGACGGCGTGAGGTGTTTTCCGTTGACAGTTATCAACACAGCAAGCGGAAACTCCACTGTTTGCGTTTGTGATTTCAATATTCGAAATAATCCGGCGACACCGCCGAGTACTGCGGACGAAATAGAAGAAACTTGGCTCCATACTCATGGCAATCTTGCAATTCTAAGTGAAATTCTGGATGCCGGAAGCGGAAATATAATTACAGCTGAAGAACGAGCAAATCTTGCCGCTCTCTTGACGCATGGACATACAGTAAGTGCGATTTCAGACTTTGATGATGAGGTTTCAAACAATACTGACGTGGCCGCAAATACAGATACAAGACATGGACATGTCAATTTTTCACTGCTAGAAACTTATGAGCAAACGGAGGCTAACCTGGCCGACGCGGTTACAAAAAAACACGAACACGTTAATTTTTCATTGTTGGAGACATACGAACAGACAGAAGCCAATCTTGCAGATGCAGTTTCTAAAAAACATGAACACACAAATTCAGCTCCATTGGATAAGATTACAGAAGATGCAGTAACCGGACTGCCGCTTTATGATGGCAATTCAATCGGAGGGACTGGTAATGTTCGCGCCCCGGTCGGTGCGGTGTCAGGTAATATTCCGATCTTTGACGATGAAACCGGGGAGCTGCTTGCGGATTCGGGATTCGGTAAGGTAGCTCAAGTAACAATTACAGATGACACCACGACAAGCATAAGCCTCGGACTTGTCGCCACATACAGGGCATTCAAGCTTGAATACGTACTTGACGATGGAACAAATTATCGCAAAGGAGTGCTTGATATTATTCACGATGGAACAAGCGCAACTCTTGCGCCTGGAGCTTACGTGGACTCCGGCACAATAACTGGTATAAGTTTTGATGCGGATATTGATTCCGGAAATGTACGCTTACTCGCTATTGCTGCAAGTGTTGGGAGTAATTTTAAAATGGTTTATCGAATCGTCAATGTTTTACCAGTATCAACATCATAAAAGAGGAAAATATGAAGAATAGATTTTTAGCAGGAATTTTCATTGGACTTACAATTCTCGGTATAGCCGCAACCGTCCCTCTTGTATACGAAAATCTTGACATTAAAACCGTCCTGAGAGTCGATACAATCAGCAAATATCTGAATGCCAGTGGCGTCTATGTCGAGAGTGTTCAGATGCTCAACAATACAATTCGCGCAAGTGCGTTTTATAAGGGCGATATTGAAATTGGATCAGGCGCTGGCTCCGGCGACATGACTGCGGCAGTCTATGACCCTACGAGCAAGGCCGCAGATGCGTTCGATATGGATAACATGTCTGAGGGTTCAACTAATCTGATTTTGACAGGTACAGAAAGGACGAATATATCCACAGCGACAAGCCATGCTTCCAGCACATCAAATCCTCATTCGGTTACGGCCTCGCAAGCGGGGGCTATTACTTCGCCAATATATATAAATATGCTGACGAAGGTTCCCGATGCAATCGGCGCTGGTACGTGGGATGTCGTCATACAAACTACTCACTTCTATAATGGCTCCTTCCGAAATACGCTAGCGGCGGCAGACGGCGACAATTTTACAGTCAATTTTTCGTGTCCGGCAGGGACATATAGGTTTGATATTAACATCATAAAAAACACGAATGCGGCTAAACTCGACATGTTTGTTGATGCCGCAAAAATCCTTGATGCTGGCGATTATTATGCAGCCGTAGCATCGGCGATAGAAATTACGTCAATTACCGGCGTAGCGTTGACAGCAGGATCTCACACGTTAAAATTCGCGATAAATGGCAAAAACGCTTCCTCCAGTGCCTACATCATAAATATGAGCGCAATCCAAATTACAAGAACGGGGGATTAATTATGAAAAAAACAGCGTATCAGTCTGACGGTAACGGCGGCGTTATAGCGGTTGAAATTGAGGTTGATGAAAAAACTTTCATATCAAAACTTGTTTTGACAGATCGTCTAATTGCGCTCGGCAAACTCTCTGATGCTTTGAACGCTCTCAACTCTGATACTGTTAAGAAAGCTCGGTGGGACGCGTCTACGGAAATAGCCATCGACGATGCGGACGTTATCGCAGTTTTGACCGCGATAGGAATAACAAATACATCAACGATTTTATATTGAAGAGCAAGAAATGAAAAACACAAGGATTATCGCAGGAGCGTTGATTGTCATAGTGATTGCAATGCTCCTTGCCGGGTGCATGAACAAGCATATCGCGCAATGGAAGTACGATACTCAGACGATGCGAATAGCCGAGGCCTATTACCTTGACGATACGTCAATCAAAATATGGTCTGAAGGGACGGGCAAAACAATTGAGATAAGCCCTACAGTCGTAGGGATGTAATAAACAAAAAACAGAAAGGATTGGAATGAGACTCGCAATGATCGTAATCGCAATGTTCGGCCTCCTGATAGCCTCCGGCTGTCTGACTACCGAACAGCAGGCACAGGTAACTTCGACAATCGAATCAGTCGTTGACGCGGCTCTGCCCGTGGCGGCTCAGCTCGGCACAGTGGCGGCACAGGCGTATGTGTCTCAGCAGGTATCCGAGGGGAATCTTACAACCGAACAGGCTCAGGCTATTAATTCTGCCATTGCCTCGGTCGCTTCGGGCATTACAGCGGCGGTTGTCGGAACCGCGACTGCTGAAACCGCGAAGGATGTAAAATCCCCGTGGCTTTCAACGTCGGTCAGGAACCGCGTTGTTAATGACGCGCTTTCCCGATTGAAATAATATTCATGCCCCGGCTCGGGTGGAGTCGGGGCTTTATCGAGAGGGTACAATGGTGAACTCCCGATAAGGAAAGGATGAATTATGAAAAGAATATTGCTGCTTGCCGGGACAAATTATACTGGAGAATCTCATAAACTTCGTGGATGTGTACAAGACACTTATAAGCTTTCTTCGAAGTTCGGGAAAATAGGTATTGACGATAGACAGATACTCCGTGAAGATGATATGAGTAAAAAGAACTGGCTTGATTTGCTTCTCAAAGCCGTTCTTGAAGCACAGCCCGGAGATGAAATATATCACGGGCATTCACACCACGGCACATGGTATCCTGACCAGTCCGAAGAAGACGGGCGCGGTGAAGCATGGGTTCCGGATGACTGGAACTATGATACCCAATCACTTATTACAGATGATGAAATGGATGAAGTTCTCGCACACCTTCACCCGGAAGCATTTTTTATAGACTGGCCGGATTGCTGTCATGCGTCAGGATCACTTCGTTCAATTGCGTTTGGAAACGAAATTCCGCGTTTTGTGGTTAACCCCGAACTCCCGGAAGATACGGGAATTGTTCGAATCACAAAGACCGTTCTTCCTCTTTATCGCCACAATGTCGTACAATTGGCGGCTTGCCGCTCCGATCAGACCAGCGCGGACGCTTTTATCGAAGGGGAATGGTGTGGAGCATTCACGCACTATGCGCTTAAGGCATGGGACGACGCAGGAAATATTTCGTTCGGCAATCTGATAGACAGAGCCGGAAAACTCCTTTCCAGATTCGGATACAGCCAATGCCCGGAATATGTGGGTTCAGAGTCAAACATGGAAAGGTTTATGTTGTCATGATAACACGCGGAGACATTGAAGAGCGCAAGCCGTTTCTCCCGGAAATGACCGGGGCGAAAGTAACGAGCCATGAATTTTACGATGTAGCATTCGACTCTTTTCACAAAGTTCCATTCTGGACTCTTCACCGCGTTACGCCTGGACGAACAATGAAGAAATTTCATAGAGATGGAACACCAATCGAAATAGGGCGCGGCTGTGGAAACTTCTGTGCCGATCCGATGATTGTCGAATCACCAGCAGGGAGCGCGTACGCTCTTTCAGGTTACGATACCGGACACCTCGTCCCGGCAGAGGCCATGCAATTTGATAAACGGGCGCTTGCTGACAGCTTTTACACCAGCAATGCGTGTCCACAGACGGACGAGCTTAATTGTGGTCCGTGGCGCACTCTGGAGCATAACGCATTCAAGTCTGCAATGAAGGGTAGGGAGCTTGTCGTCATAGCCGGGGCAATCTTCACGGAAGGAAAGAGATATTTATCGTCCGGAGTTGCTATCCCTGATGAGTTTTTTAAAGTCGTTGTCTGCCAGAAAGAGGGAATATACGATTGCTGGATTATGACCAACTCAGAAAAGCCGATTGTCAAGTTCGTTACGCTGTCGGATATCGAATATCGTGCCGGACTGGTTTTCCCGTTCCGGGATTTCAGGCACGTCCCGGACTTTATGACCGCCGCGTCTTCACGTGAACTCCGCGCATTGAACGGAATCAAAATCGAGAATCTTCTCAATGGCGAATACACCATGCTTGAGGATTATATGTGGAATCCGCACGATGCAGAATATCCCGATGCAAGAATAAAAATACCGAAAGGATTCACTACCGACTTCGGCAGCGTACCGGGAATCGTTCAGAATGTTTTTCCGCCTATAGGCACGTTCCGCGATCCGGATTTCTTGGGGCATGACTTGCTGTACGGAACGGAATATTTCGAATGGGAAGGGATTGCGTACAAGATAATCAAAGAACCTTCTAAAAATCGTGCCGAATGCGACTGGCGATTGCTTGAGTCTCTCAAGGCTGACGGCGATTCATGGTTCTCAAGAAATACTATCTGGAGTGCGGTGAAAGTCGGCGGCGGCTTCGTGTGGGCAAAACATAATCCGGAATCGATCGAGGCAAACAGGAAACTTTTAAAATAAAGGGAGTCGGGGAAGTGAAGGACATATTTCAAAAAGGAGTTGAATTGCTTCCAGTTGTATCGCTGGCGGTATTCGGAGGACTTACGAGGACACTGGTCGGAAAGAACCTCAAAGAGCGTTACAACTGGCGCATTGGCATAACCGAAATGGTGATTGCCGGCTTCGCCGGAGTCGTCCTTCATCTGCTGATGTCAGAATACAATATTTCCGAGGGATATAAATCTGCGGCAATCGCCCTGTCCGGGTACTCTGCCCGTGAAGTTTTGGGACTACTGCGGACGGGACTGCTTAAAAAGATTTCGGGAGGAAAGTAGTGAAACTGGTACTGGTAGAGTGGGCTGACTCAAAAAGAATGTCTGACGGATGGATATATAATAATGAAGTGAAGCCGTCTGTCTGTGTAAATAAATCTGTTGGATGGATTCTTGAATCTACAAAAGACATTCTTGTCATAGCTCCTCACAGGGGAATAAACGAAGAGACAAATTACGGTGCAATATCAATTCCGAAATGTGCCATAAAAAGAATTTTTAAGGTGGAAAAGAAGAAGGTCAAAAAGGTAAAATGAAGCGTTCTGGAACAGTTTATTTTCTTGGAAAGGGCAAAGAATCCTGCGTTTCGTTCAGTCCGCATGCGCGGGTATGGGCATGTAATGATTGGTATGTTTCCTATCCGAGGGTAAAGCCGGAAAGAGTTTATCAGATTCATACAGAAGAAAAAGAATGGAGGCTCCCGGCCGGACGCTATGTAAGATGGAAAAAGAATTGTGAAAAAATCAAAGCTCAAATTGTTGTAAGAACTGACGTAGGAGTAAAAAACCAACGCTTCTTTGATAGCGCAAGCGCTCGTAAAGAAATGGGGGAAGATTTTTTTGGAGGGTCATTCAGCTTCATGTTCTATGACGCAATAAAAGAAGGTGTTGCAAAAATTATTCTCAAGGGTTTTTTGCTTCTTCAACACGGCGAATATGAATGGCAGACACCTGCAATACTGATGAATATCAAAATTGCAAGAGAACACGGAATAGACGTTCAATGGACATGGGAAAATGACCGTAAGTCTCAACTTGTTTCGGCGGTTAAAATGTTTGGCAAAGTACGTGAGGTCAAAATGAACTATGGAGACGAGGACGAATGTGTCAAGAAGATAGATGTCGTTAAGTCCTGTGGACTTGAAAACCTTAAATCAATAACGGAATTGAATAATGAAACTTCAAATTGAAAAATACGGCGGACTTATTCCAAGAACGGAAGCAAAACTTCTTCCCGATACCGCGGCGCAAACAGCGTTGAACTGTAATCTGACTGCCGGAAATCTCAGGGTATTCAAACAAACGAGCCTTGAAAGAACAATTGCAGCCGGAGTAAAAACAATCTACCGGAGAGGTTCAATAGGTCGTCCGGGCGCGGTTGTCAGTGGCGCGGGATATGCAATCTCTGGCGGCGATTATCTTGCAAAAACAAACGCATTTGACGGCGGAACTACGACACAATGGGCTTCTTCTCAAACGACAACAGCGATTGACAATACCGCATATATCGGTCAGAATTTCGGGGCTGGTAACAGCAAGAAAATATGCAAAATGCGCTTACGGCTGGCAACGAGCGGCAACGCTCCGACAACCGCAATGATTCAGCGTTCGTTGAATGGTTCTACATGGACGGATGTATCCGAAATGGCGATTGATCCGACAAATACGGGCAGCTATCAGGAATTTACATTCACGTCCACAACGGCGGCTCAGTACTGGCGGCTCCTGGCTACGTCCGACTGCCAGAATTCAGGTCGCTGGTATGTCGCGGAACTTCAAATGGTGGATTGGGTAGACGGTGAAGACGCTGCTGAATGGCTTGATTTTGTCACGCTCTGCAATATAGCTAAAGGATGTATCAATGCGGATGAATATAATCGCATTTTGTGGACGGGAGATGCTGACGGAGAACTCAAAGTCCGAGGCGATTTCGGGACAGCCGGAGCCGCCGAGACAAGAGATGCTACAATCGCCAAGCCTACTGCGCCGATTACCGCCACAGTAACTCCATTCTGGGCGGCAGACAAATCGTCATGGGCCATTATCGCTAATTTTGGACTTCAACCGGGGATTGATTGTCCTATTGATCCAGTCACCGGAATAACTGTTTCCGAAGACGGCGAGACGCTTACAATCAGAGCGCGTTATCCAGGGAGTTATACCGCGGCTTCAGGAGGCATATGGATTACAGATATCCGCGATATTGCAATTAATCTTGCCGGAATTGGGATTATGTCACCTGTAAGTAATTCGATTATTGGCGTTGCACAAGAAATTCGTTATAAAAATGAAGCGTATTGTACCTTGGCGGGAGGGGGCGTTGCAAACGAAAATGAAGATACCACTTGGATACCGAGAGATTTCGGCTTTACTCCCGCTTATTACCATGCAAAAATGAATCCATTCGACTTGGTAATCACGCTTTCGCTTGTCTATGCCGTTTCACTTTCATCTCGTTACTACTGTCAGCGGTATGTAACTGATATTGTGGAAGAGGGCGATCCGGGACAATCTATTTCCACGATGGTTGAAGCGAGGACAGGCGATACCGTTACACTCGCGCTTGGGGCCGCGCCCGGCGGAAATGTGGAGAATCGAAGAATTTACCGCAGCGCAGGAAGCATCCTTAATAATGGATTTTTATTTCTTGACGAAATAGCCGCGGCTACTGCAAATTATAGCGACACCAAGCAAGATACTGAACTTGCAGAGTCTATGCCAGCTTATGGCGATCCGCCGAATGAAATGTATGGCCTTATAAGAATGCCCGGCGGAATATTGGCTGCGGCTGGCTCAAATAAGCATGATATATATTTTAGTGAACCCTTTATTCCTTGCGCTTGGCCTGTGGAATATATGCAGACGGTTGAATATGAGATTGTTGGCTTCGGCGCTTACGGCAATACCCTTATCGTCTGCACAAATGGAAAGCCTGAGCTGATTATAGGAGATCATCCGGAACTGTTCTGCGTCCGGCAGATACCAGTCAATCAGGCTTGTGTTTCAGCGCAGGGTATATGTTCATCCAGAGGAGCGGTATTTTATCCTTCACCAGACGGCCTTGTAATGGTATCAAACGGAACCGCGCAACTCGTTACTGAGAAATTTTTCACGCGTGAGCAATGGCAGGAACTTCAGCCGGACACAATGATCGCAGAGGTTCACGATAACAAGGTATTCATGTTCACCGATGTCGGGACATGGGTTTACGATCCTGCCGAAGAAGCGCTTGTTACCACGGACGAAGAGGCTTCCGCTCTCTTCTATGAAATAGAGGACGACTCGCTTTATCTTGCTCAAACAACTTCATGTGTCAAATGGGAAGGCGGAACAGAAAATAAAACCTCAATATGGAAAAGTAAGAAATTCTCTCTTAACCGGCCGGCAAACTTCTCATGCGCGAAGATAATCGCCGCGGATTACTCGATAACAACAGGGAATGTAATCCTTCGACTGTATACGAATGATACGCTCGTATACACTGGTACAATTCCTGCCGCGCAAATAAATCTTTCGTTCCGGCTTCCCGTTATGCGCAAGGAGCGTGACTGGGAAATAGAAGTCGAGACAACAGTCAATATCGATAAACTCATTCTTACTCAGAGCATGGGGGAATTTTAATGGCACTGAAAGACCTATCAGTCAAAACCATGAAGATTTTTAACATGGACGATGCCTATGAGAATCAGCAGGTAACAAACGGTGCTTCCGATTCTATCCGGATACTTAACGCCAAGCTCGAAATAGATTCGAGCCTTCCGGTGATTTTTAATCAAATGGATACTGATGAGAATCAGCAGGTAACCAATAAACTGGTAGACGCTGTAAAGGAGCTGGAGAAATCATTTGCAACAGCCAGCGGACTCAATGTAAACTTTTCAACGAAAGCTTATCCCATTATCAACAAAAACGACAATTACGAGAATATGGACGTTACAAATAGGCTTGTTGCGGTTATTGATGAGATTTCTGTGACTATTGAAAAGTATTTGGATGATATAGCAAGCAGACGCTCCGGCGAAGGGAAAGCAGTTGAAGCAGAAGACGAGCCGGGTTCTTCATCAATGTCCGACACTGATGCGCTATATGAATTTGGTGGATCGTCCGAGCATTGGGATATTGTAGGTCGTTGCATGTGTTCAGATCCGGAATGCCATTATGATTGCTCTTCTGGCGACATTATGGTTATTGCGTCTGGAACTTATTCAACTGCCTGTGATGAATCGGGAAACCATTTAATTAAACTCGCAGGGCCTTTTGAGTCATACGAGGCCGCGTATACTAATCTCTACGCTAATTATGCCGCATACGAAGAGATGCTTCTTGGAGACTGCGAATCACCTTGTGATGGACTCCGCATTCAAGGTTCATTAACAAAAAACTGCTCCGGAGAATGCTATTTTGATATATGTATCCCAGATGTTACTTCAGATTCTTATATCAGTACAACTATACTCATGCCTGGTACTCACTACGATAATTGCGGCAATCCATTTAGTGTTTGGATGCACGTGGGGCACACTCCCGGAACCTCGCTTAGAATAAATACCAATGGGTTATATGGAACCGGCGGTAGTGTTGAAAATTGCTGTTGGGGCTATGCTGATGGCAGCGCACTTCAAAGCAATCCGGACGGCGAATTTGTTCCTTTGGCATATCCAGCTGGAAGTGTTGGCAGGAATTGGGCGCGTTTTGGAAGTTTTTATAGATGGAGCGGGGGAACGTATGAATACGCAATTGCCGAAGATGGAAATTGCAAGCAAGTAGATGAAAGCCCTGAAGGATCGTTTCCGTGGTCGGCAAGTTATAGATTTAGCGAATAAGGAGAATCATGATTTTTTTAAAACAGATTTTGGATTTTAAGGACGAGATTCTGAGCTATTGCGGCAACACAACAATGGATTCGGCAAGAGCAATTCATGTAGGAATACCAGAGGGCAATGTTCTACTTGCTACCTTAATTGAATACTGCAAGGAACAGAAAAGCGTTCCGCCATTCATGGATAAGGTTCCGGATGAGCTTTATGATAGTATTGGAAGCAGCTTGATGGCGGCGCGTCCGCTGGATGTCGTTCTCGAAGAAGAAAAAGAAATCGTTCTTAAAATCGAACCTCAACTTATCGCAAGCTATAACAAAATGAATGCGCCCGGCTGTGTAGGCTGTAATAAAAGAAAACACGCTTTGGCGATAAAACAATTTCTTCTTCAAAAAGAATTATCGGGGCTTTCTGAGGAGTTGGTTTTTAAGCTGAATTTTGCTCGAAGAACTAAGGCAGAGGCAAAGACAATGCCGATTAAGATCACGAGACGCGAAATAATTATCAATACTTTTGACTGTATCAATTGCACACTTAAACACGTGTCTAATGCAATCGTTCAAATGGGTGAACTGCGCAGGGGTTTTTGGGGCACTAATCACGAAACATTTTGTCGGGCAAATATAGATGAAGCATCTCAACAGATTGACGGATATTCAAATGAGATTTCAATGCAATTACGCGATATAAGAAAATCTGTTTTTGAGGAGAAATTTCTCATTGAAATATCAGATATTGAATCATTGCAATCCATATATTGGGCGGTTGTTCAATTAGGAATAGACTTGTTGGGACATCCGCCAGCCAGTGAGCGAAACGCCAAGCAACTTGAATTGTTGGGAAAAGGGGGAAATACCGAACAAAAGAGAAGCCCATACCATGCGAAAATCATAGAGAATGAAAGCGGGTTCAGCGGGAGCGGGGAAGGGCGGAAAAGTTTTGCTTAAAAAATGAGCGTAAAACGGCGTTTTGAGGTTTTGTTTTTTTCACCATATATAAGAAGTTTATTTTATAAAAAAAGAGGTGTAATCATGGGACTCCTAACCAAGTACGGAATGAGCGAGCAGGATGCAGTCAATAAAGCCGCCGTTAATGCAAATCTAGCATATGGGAATGCGGCAGGAAGCCAGCAACGGCAACTTTCAAGAATGGGTGTAAATCCAAACTCGGGAAGATTTGCCGGGCTGGTTCAGAAACAACAATATGACCAAGCTGCCGGTACTGCCGGAGCAATGAATGACGCCGCGTCCGACTGGCGGACGTATATGGCCAATCTGGCCGGGCAGGATGCTTCTATTGAACAAGGAAATAGAAGCCTTGACATGAGGCAGCAGTCGCTCGATAATGAGCAGAATTGGAGTCAATCCGCGTATAATGATCAAAGAGCTGAAGAAAGAGCAGCAGCGAGGGCGTATGCGAAAGAACAGAGAAATGGAACTACCGGAACTCCTGGCGCTAATGGAACTACAACCGGAACAACGGGCGGTTTACTAAGTCCTTACAGTGGTTCTTCATCAACCAAGAAAACGGGATTAATGTCATCATCGCTGTGGGGTGGGACTTCTTCTCTAGGTAATTCTAATCGAACAGTATATAGAAGTTATAAATCGAATTGGAAAGACAGAACTTATTAATTTATTATTGGAGATTTCATCATGGGAAGATATGCAGGAAAACTAAAAGGACTACGCCTAGCCAAAGAGGATAATTTAAGAACAGCCCAGGACGCAAGACATGCTGAAGCGTATGCAAGGTCGGCAGACGAATATAATTACAACAAAGGCCGTCGGGGACTTCTCGCCGAACAAGATAATCTCAATCTTGATTACGCAAAAAAACGCAATGCCGGGCTTGTTCAGAATCAGGAGTGGAGAGAACAGGACAGAACCCGTCAGGAAAAAATGTATGCGCAACAGGAACAGGAAAGGTCTGACGAGCTTGAAACCAACATGATGAACGAAGGTTATCTTGATATTGTTGCAAAAGGCAGTGCCGGCCTTCTGGATCAGTCCGATATTGATGCATTCAATTCAAAAGGCAAAATAAGGATTTCCGGGGCAAATCCCAAGTATGATTCAAATAATCGGTTTGCCGGGCTGGAAATTGCCCATGAGGACGGTTCAAAGAAGCTTATTACTCCCGGAATGGCCAGATTTGCCATAAACAGGTATTCCAAGATCAAAAAAGCCGAAAACGATGCCAGTCTTGCAAATGAAGACCGAGAAATGAAAAAGCGCGAAACTGAATCGCGGATAGCAGTAAACGAAGCTAAGGCAACAGGGAAAGAAGCCAATCCTGAAAAAGAACAAATGCTCAGATTCAAAACAAGGCCGGGAGACGGTCTTTTTGAATCGCTCCTTCCTAAATTCGGCATACAGGCAAATGAGATATATGACGATAAAGGTAAATATAATTCTACCGGCGCTCAATATCTGGATACCGCTCAATACTATTATCAGCAAGGATATGATCCGGAAGAAGCTGCGCAAATGGCGGCAAAAAACATTCTGCAATCACAGCATGATTCAACGAGAAACAGTTTTCAGGCGTTAAGTGCCAAGCAGAACCGCACTCCGGAAGAAAATGCGCAATTAGAACAATTGGCAGCCGAATACAGCCAAAGGGCAAAGTCGCTGAATTATCTTAACCAGGGCAATGAGAGAGGCGCTCAGGGACGCGGATTGATGTCGAGAGTTCCCGGAAATACTCCACAAAATCAACCCATTACTGGCGGGAATCAGGAAGATCAGGTTGTTTCCACATACATGAAAGCACTCGAATGGGCAAAACGGAATCTCAACGATCCCAGAAGCAAGGCAATTTTAGAAAAGCTTAAAAACATTAATACAGCCATGACGCAGAATTAAAAAGGTGAAACATGAGTTTAAGGCACGTTCCTGTAGATATTTCAGACTTTAATCCGGATGAATTTCTTAAATCAACCGCGTCAAATTCTTCTCAGTCTGCCATGACTGGAACAATAGATATTTCAGATTTTGATCCTGATTCATTCTTGGGAACAAAAAAAGAAGTATCCCAAGAAGAAATAAGGGCTGCATTTCCCGAGCCGTCCCGTGTCCGCAGTCCGGAAGAACGAGATTACAGGGAGTTTTTGACACTTCACGGAGTGAACCCTGCAACCGGAGGATACAACGTTGAAACGAAGCTTCCTGAAACAATGGCAAATAAGGCCGTCAAGTCGTTTGAATCCGGCACGTTGCAAGCTGGGGCTTCGCTGGCGGCAGTTCCGGGATTCGTGGGGGGAATAGACCGCGCACTTAGAGCCAGCGCTCTCGAAAAAAGAAAAGCTTTTGGCGATCCGATTGTTGATATAATTCCACAGGAATATAGGGACAGCCTTGAAAAGCGGACAGATGGTTCATTCAAGGGCAAGGGATTCTACGGCGAACTCAAGAGGCCGGACGGCGGAGTATCAACGGAACTCAGTTTCGGGACTTCGGACGTTGAACCCGGCAAGGAAGTTGAAATTCCCGCTCTTGTTCCTGGACTCAGTCAGGAGCAGAAAGATTATCTTCTTTCCACAAAGCCGGAAGAGTCCAGCAAGAAAAATCCACAGATGTGGGATTCGATTGTCGGACAGGCTGTCAACTTTGCCAAAGAGCGCAAAGCCAAAGGGCTTCCGTATTTCGCAAGCAATACCGAACAGCCGATTGATAAACAGGACTGGATAGATGTTCTTGACGGAACCGCAAAGTTCATGAAAGACAAGGCCGCAAAAAGAATGCAGACCGTTTCCGGGGGACTTGATATTATCGATACCTTCAAGCAGAAAGGAACCGCGGCAGGGGTTGAACAAATCCTTTACGGGGTTGTCAACCAGGTTCCCAATCTTGCGACACAGATAGCGGCTTTATCTCTCACTGGCGGTACGGGTTCACTGGCGTATATGGGGGTTACCTCCGCTGCGGACAAGCGCATTGATATCAAGGATAATCCCAATATGTCGGAGTGGGGGAAGATAGCGAACGAACTTGGAACTGGCGGTTTTGAAATTTTTGGTGAACGGATCGGCGGACTCCCGATACTGAAAAGAATCATGGGAGATGCGCCGAAGAAAGCCATTAAAAAGGGTGTAACTAATTTTCTGAAAACCATAGGCTTCGACATGTTTCAGGAAGGAGGTTCAGAAGTTGTAACGCAAATCGGGCAGAACCTTACGGATATGCTTACCGGAAATACGGACAAGCCGCTTTCCGAAATGACTATAAGGGAAAAAGCTCAAAAACTCGGACAAGGCGCTGTGGACGCCGGGATTATCGGTGGCGTAATGGGCGGCGGTATGGGTACAGTCGAGTATGCCGGCAAGCCAAAAATATCAACGGACGAAAGAACAGACCTCCTGAACGATTCGAAAACTTCGACAAGTTCAAATGAGCTTGAGAATGTACCTGAATCTCAGGCAATTAATTTCCCGGCATCGGGCGGCATTGATTTTGACTCAATGGGTAAAGACGAATTGTCCGCATATATTACGGATAAAACCGGGCAAGCGCCGTCTTCGCTTGCAAGGATTGAAGACCTCGCGGAAGACGCAAAAGCAATTCAGAATGCCGAAGCTATCGAGAATGCGAGTAATGCACAAGCCGCAAGTGAAGCTCAGATGATAGAGCCTCAGCAAGAAATTCAGCAGGAACAAATTTCAGAAGAAGAGCTGCCAGTTCCAGAAAGCGCGGCGCCGGAAGTAAATTCAGCAATGCAAGCCGGTGTAAAACCCGAAATTCTTCCAGCCGACAATGCAATGGCGCAACCACTATTAGGAATTGCCGAAGGCCCCGGCGATATTCCTGTTACATCTTTGAATATCGAAGAAGCTCTGCGGATCATGAAAGAATCAGAAGTTGATTATACTCTTGATGCTCCGCAAAGATTGCCAAGTCAGAATATTGAAACAACCGCTAAACTTGATTTGCTTGTTCCTGCACAGGAAAAGGGAAATGTCGCGTTTACACCGACTCCTGAATTGATTCCCAATATAGCCGAAGAGCAGAAACAGTCCGATGACAACAAATTACCAGAAGCTGACAATCGCCCTGTGAATATCGAAAGCGTCAAAACGCCTTCCGGCTGGACAAAAAACTTGTTGAAAGCGCAAGTATATGCCCGGCGTCTGGGACTGCCGGTTCGTCTCAATGATAAAACTCTTGGGCTTGATCAGCTTGTCAAGAATATAAAGGAGGTTTTGAAAGAGCAAAAAAGGTCAACTTCCCCAAAGGCAGAAACCTTTGATCAGTGGCAAGCGCAGTACGAAAAAGAACTCAGAGAAAAGTTCAATAACGAGGAAGATGTGAAAAAGAATCTTGACGCTGTCGAATGGGCGCGTCATAGATGGGGTCTCAAAGGTATAGCATCAAGGGCAAATTTACTTAAGAAAACAGTGCTGGCAAATGGTAAAAAAACAAAAAACAAAGCTCCAGAACTAATGACTCCTGAAGAAAGATATCATAGCGAATGGGAATCTCCTGATTTTCCAGGAAAAGCCAACAAAGCTACTAAACCAAATTATGAAAAAATTAAATTAGAAACTGGTTTAGATTTTGATGTTGTAGGATATCAGCTTATTCCTAAACAACCAAACAGGTTTCAAAAAAGGCAAATTTTTACATCCAGTGATGTCCAAAATATCCGAGCCGCATTACGAGAACAAGGACATAATAGTATAGTTAATGATTATTATATTTCCGATGCCGATTCAAAAATAAAAGTAGGCGATGGCCAGATAATAAAATTAGATGGAGGATTGGGAAAAGATTACAGTCTTCCAACTGCTCCTATTCATTTTAGAGAAATTAAAGATGCGATAGCAAAGCATAATCCTGTTTCTGCTCTTGCTATAGAATCCTTTGAAATAAAACTTCCTGAAGACTATGTTCGCGATGGCAATAAGTATGTGTTTAATAAAAATCAACTTCAATCTATTCCCACGACTCGGACAGAATCAAAAAAGCTCGGGTTTAACAAAAATACTCCAGTTCAAAAGATTGAAGACTTCGGTGAAAAAATAGGAGGAGCCAAGAAAGATTTGTGGAAAAGCAAATTTGCCGATGCTTTCAATAAAGATACCAGGCAAGTTCCGCTTTCCGAATCATTTCCCGAACCTGATTACAATGCTCTTCTTGAATCAGGTTTAAGCAAGAAAGCCGTGGCGTTTATTCATACCATAAGAGATACTATACCCTCCAAGCCCAGACGATGGGGACTCGATAAATATGCAAAAGGAGTCGAAGAGTCAAGGGAAACGGCAAGGCTTATAATAGAAGGTAAAATAAACGATGATTCTATAACTGAAACTCTGCATAAATTACATAAGAATTCTCAAGGGCTTTATGCGTTATATGAAGCAATGGGACATGATCGGTCTTTGAAAGACTATTCTATAGGCATGCATTATTATGAGCTTTATAATGGGATAAAGCAGAACGTAAATAAATGGGCTATATCGGATACCAATACCCATAGAGATATTATACATGCCGACACCGCAGAAGACGCTATTGAGAAATTCAAGAAATATCTTGACGGTCTTTCCGAATCAGGCAAGAACAAGAAAATTGAATTCGTTATTTATTCAAAAAGCAACGAAAAGGGGAAGTATTACATCAGCAAAAAAACAGGGTCAAATTACATCGATCTAAAGAGTTTTGATAATGTTGAAGATGCGAAAAAATATCGTATCGATAATTACAGTGACCTTGTAAATCTTCTCGAAAAAAGTAAATACATTCCTGAAACAAGAACGGATACAAACCGCGAACGAGTCGGCAAAGACTATCGGCAAGGGAAAGATGTTACTCCTGAAATGTTTACTTCCGCATTCGGTTTTCGTGGTATCGAATTCGGGAATTGGGTTGCAAAAACAGAAGAACGGCAGGCGTCTCTTAACCGGGCGTTTGATGCTCTTCATGATCTCGCTGATATCCTTGGAGTTGCGACACAAGCACTATCCCTCAATGGACAACTCGGGCTTGCATTTGGAGCGCGAGGAGCCGGAGGTCGGAATTCCGCAGCGGCTCATTACGAACTGGACAAAGTTGTAATTAACCTGACAAGAAAGAATGGCGCCGGATCGCTTGCTCATGAATGGTGGCATGCCTTGGATAATTATTTTCCCAGGATGAGGGACAAGCCGGCCGGACATCTTACTACGATGCCTTTCGCGTTACGAAATAAAGACGGCAGTGTCAATGATTCTGTTCGTTCTGAAATGATAAATGCTTTCGATGATGTCATGAAAGCCATATATCGCAGTGAAATGAAAACAAGATCAAAACGGCTTGATTCAACAAGGACAAAAGAATATTGGGCAAAAGATGTTGAAATGTCTGCGAGGGCTTTCGAAAGCTATATTCTCAACAAAATAGAAGGAAAAGAATTCAGCAATGATTATCTTGTGAATATAGTCAATGAAGAAGCGTTTCAAAAAGATGCAGAAGAGCATGGCGGAAACTCTTCTTATCCGTATCCACTCAAGGCCGAACAGCAGGAAATAGATGCAGTTTTTGATAAATTCTTTGATACAATCGAAGAAAAGGAAGAAAACGGCAAGCATGTTCTTTACCGCAGCTCTGAATACGGGAATATTCGCGGCGGCGACAAAATCAGGGCGCGGCGGATCATCCGGGAAATGACAGGTTCAATCGACAATGTCCGGTTTGCGGAAAAACTGTTCAGTAATGATGGTCAAGAGGTATTAGGCAAATACGAAGACGCCTATATCGACATTGCAGAAAACAAAGGAAATATCGAGGACACGGCCAGGCATGAAGCCTTGCACTATGCCTATGATTTACTTTTAACCGAACGCGAAGCGCAAATATTCAATGAAGCCGCATCTGCCCAGGAACTTAATCACGAACAAGCGATCGAGGGCATCAATAAATTTGCTCATGATCATTCCGGACTCAGAGGCAAAGCCCGTTTGATTGCCGGGCGCATAATCAGACGCATACGGCAGCTTTTCGGAGCCGAGCGCATGATTGACCGGATCAATGAGATTTATGACCGGGCATTGTCCAGAAAATATGCAGAGCGTGAACTGACCGGCAAAAGTAATTATGGCGGCGAAGTTCAGTACATGTCGCAGAACGAACGGAAAAACCTTACCGGACTGATAGAGCAGTTCAAAAAAGAACTTGACAATGTCGAAATGAATAAAGAGCAAAAGGGTATTTACGATGTTATAACCGGCAATAAACGAATTACTCAAATCAGAAAAAATGATTTAGACAACCTGGCAGGATTTGTAAATCTTGAAAAAGGGTCGGGAGAATTTGGTGCAACTCATATCATGGCAAAACATTTTGACGGTACATCGGGAAAAGTAACAGCCAGAGAAATTATCAATATCGGTGAAGTTATCAGACATGGCAAGATAAGGGGGAATGGTGACAGGCATATTTATACATTATGGGAAAATAATCAAAGATACCGAGCTATTGTTCTCACTGATGGAAAGAAGCAAAGTGTAATCACATTCTATTCAAATAAAACGGCATATTCACCCGGGGATCATACTGTCCCCGATGGCACTAAGACCAATGATGAATATGCCTTTAGCAACTCAGGCGGGAGTCATAATGCTCCGCTAGCACAAAAGGCCGTAACCCAAGCTCCTAAAACTATTATACATGAAAATAATGAAAATGTCAAGGAATTGAATCAGAATGAAAAAAATGAGCCGGACGACAACTTTTATTCCAACCGCAAGGCAGAAACGCGGGGCAATATGGCCTCGCCGCGTGTTGAATCCGACTCAAAGGATTTTCCCCACACTCGAATATCCGAATCGGATAATCTAAGGTCAGACTCCACGCAGGAGCAAAAGACCGTGGCGGAGGAAATCCCAGACAGTATAAATGACAAAACCGATAAAAGCAAATACCGGACGCTCGAAGTCGCGGAAATGACTCATGAAAGCGAAATGAAACAGAATGCCCAGCATATAAGTTTTGCCCGTGAATGGCTCAATACTCTTTTTGAAAAGGATACGAATGCCAAAACGGACGTTCGCTTCCTGAGTCCGTTGCTTCAAACGATTTTCTACTACAGTAAGAAAGTTCCAGCGCTCGGACGGGTATTTGATTCTGCAATGCGTCTGCGCGACAATAAATATTTCTATGAAAACATGATTTTTAATGCCGATAGCGGCATGGGCGAATCGGAGCTTGAGCCGATAGTCAAATTCAGCAAGGCAAACAAAGCGGAGTGGACACGGCTTTCAAAAGATTATCTTTGGAAACGCGATATAGATGCAGTCGGATACAAAGTCAGGCAGAGCGATGATGGCACAGTTTTCCGGATATACACGCCTGAAAATATACTCATAGATCAATTTTCCAATGAAAACGCCGCATGGGAAGCCGCGTGGCGTGCCGAAGTCCAAGACATGAAAAAAGCCGGGTGGAGTAACGGGGCTTGTGAAACCGTCCTCAAACTTCGCCGGATCATGGGGCGGCAATATGAAATTCTCAAAAACGGCGTTGAACAGCAGAAAAAGGCATTGAAAGAACTCGGCGCCGAAATGCCCGAAATCAGCGGCATTGACATTTTCGAAGAATTAAAAAAGATGGGCGACCGGAGGGGATATTATATGCCCAGAATGCGACACGGGAATCATATGCTATGGGCGCATAAAACCGGAGAGAATCCTCGACTCGAAATATTCGATACAAAACTCATGAGAGCCAAACGCGCATCGGAATTGCGGCGTAATGGTTATACCGCGGAAATGTCGCAAAGCAATACTCCGTCCGAGGATGTTTTTGCCGGAAGCGATATTACCGCGATGAATGACCTTATCAATAATGCGATGGATCGGATTCGCAAAAGCGATGAACTGACATTTGAACGGTTCGGGCTTACGGGAGAATGGATTGATTACCCATTGAAAAACAGCAAAACGGAGCGGCATTTCGTTATTTCCGGAGGCAATACCAGTATTCACCATAATCTATTCAAGGAATTCGGCGGCAATTATTACGGGGATATGTGGCATTTTAAGGATCGTAAAAAGAGCTTTGAAAAAACGATCCTGAAAGCGATTGCCCATGTTGAAGGCGCCGCTATTGTTCAGACTGACGCAATAGGCCGTGCGCTGGCTGAACAGATCGCTGCCATAATTCATAGCCATGGTTCGAGATCGCACAAGATCAAACGCGATGATCGGACGGGAAAAGATGTTTATCTCGGCTTTGAAGAGGATATTATCCAAGCTGCGACACTCACGGGCAGAGCTATTGCCGGGGGAAGCGCAAAACGAATTATGGCTAAAGAAATGCTGGAAGCTTTCACAGGTCATGACTTGAAATGGAAAGATTATAAAGCTGAACACATGCCGAAAGACGTTAAGCTTGGCTCTCCTGAATATTATCAGGCGATGGAAGATACCTGGAATGGTTATCAGGATACCGTCAGAGCGCGCGGTATAGAATCTTCCAAGCAGAAAATAGCTTACCGTGAAGGTAAGAGCTTCATGAATGATATGCTCCGCAATGAAGAACCTATGGAGCGCGTTTTCGGCATTATCAAAGGAATAGCCGCATTTAAATTCCTTTCCGGAGTTTCTTCAGGGGTAATAAACCTTACCGCACTGGCAACCAGCGTTCCGGCCGCAATGAAATCATTCGGAAATATCGGATTCGTACGCTCTGGTTTTCTTCTCATCGCGGCCTCAAACAGATATACCCGCTATATGATGCGGAAAAAATTTGGGATAGGAAAGACTATGTCCGATAATGAAGAATGGCTTTTTGGCGAAATTACACGCCGGGGCTGGGATGCCGACTTGCAGAATCAGGAATTGACCGGAGCAACTATGACATGGGGCGATAAAACTTGGAGAAGTATTGTCGATTTGTCAATGATTGTTTTCAGTACGACTGAACGATTAAACCGCGCTTCAACCATTGCCGCAGCGTATAACGGAATGGCTGAAAAATTTGACGGTGAACTACCCGAAAGGCAAAGGGACAATCTTCTGCTTAAAGCAAAAGAAATTTCCGATAAAGCGCATGGTGTATATGGAAAAGAAAATTTGCCGTCCTGGGCGCGTGGAGCATCTGCCGGGGCTCATGTGGCGCGGTCATTTTACATGTACAAGACATTTACTCATAATTATCTTCAGTTAATGGGGGAAATGTTCAAGGGCAAGAAAGTCTCATCATTTGCCTGGATGACGATTGCGCCGGCAATAGTCGGAGGATATTCGGCAAATGCATTAGAACCCATATTGAAAGCGCTGGCGTCCCTGATTCCCGGACTCCCCGATGATCCGGAAGAAGCCCTTTATAAATGGCTCCAAAAAACATTTGGTAAAACGGCGGAACGTTTCGGGCGTTCAGGGCTGGCCGGACTTTTAGGATTGAACCTCAAGGGTTCTATGGCAATCGGTTCATTTGAACTTCCGACAACAATAGATGAAGTGCTTGGCGCTCCTTATGCAATGGGGACAAGCGTCTTCAATGGAGGGAAGAACATTCTACGTGGCGATTGGATTAAGGGAGCCGAAGAGCTTTCTCCGCGTTTTGCAACCGGCCCTATTAAAGCATATAGGGAATATACCGAAGGTGTTACCAGCAAGAGCAATCAGCCGCTTTACTGGGGCAATGAGCGTTTAAAAGCAGATTATTATGATGCCTTATTGCGCTTTGCCGGATTCAACCCGGCTGAGATATCGGAAAAAAGAGAAGCACAGTGGAGTGAAAAACAAGTTGAAGCAAAATACGGCGAAGAGCGCAAGATTATCTATGTAAAAGTGCGCCGTTTCCTGCTCGATGGCGGCGCAACTGCGGAATGGACAGATATTCTCAGGGAAATAATGGAGTATAATGCCAGAGTCAGAAGCCGCGAGCTTCATAATGTACCCCTGATTACGTCCAGCTCATTAAGAATCCTTCAGCGGAAAATGAATACGCCTGAAAAACGTGAACAATTAAGAGGCGCAGAACCGGAAGAAGACAGAAAGAGGGAAGATTTATCGACGTTCTCGTTTGAGGATGAACCTGATTCGGAAAACGCTGGAAGGTCAAGATCGAGGCGCGCAAACAGGCGACAGACGAGAAGGTAAAACTATGGGGGATATGATTATATCCCTCCTCTTTCTGTCCATACACGTTCACGCCAAGCAAATTTAGAATCTTCAACCATTTCAGATATAAACCCTGCTTTGGTTTTCTTTAGTTTTTCTCTGGCAACCTTGAACTCCCAAGCGGTTTTTTCCATTCCTTTTAACTTATCTGACAGTTCGGCGGTCTGTTGTTGTAACTGTTGGATTTTAATATTGAGACCTTTTATTATAGCCCAAGCTCCAGTATTTCTTGTCTGTGAAGTTGTCGTAGCATGAGCATCTATATCTCCAGTAATTTTAGTAGTGGTAGTTGTGGTTTTTTCATTTAGTTTCATTTGTTCGAAAACCGTAGTCCGCTTTTGTTCTAATTGCGAAATCTCTTGAAGTTTTGAATCTATCAATGTTTTGCCATGTTGAATAACATCTTCTATTCTGCGAACTTCACAATTGGGGATAATAAACTCACTAGAAAATAAATTATCATCACCCCCTAATCTAAGATATTTATCACCTTGAACCACAATAAGAGATAAATCACTTGAAAGGAAAAGCTCACCAGTCATAAAAATATTCAACATGTCTTGTTTTTGTTTTATATTTTTTAAATGGTTTTGTTTTCGCTCAAGGTCTAATTTTTTCTCGTATTCTGCAATTTTTTCTTTATTCGCTTGCTCTTTTTTTGCAAGTTGTTGCTGTGCATCAAGCACCTCTTTTTGGTGAGCTAGTTCTTTTTTAAACGAATATCCCAATTGTTTTTGCGAATCCTCAGACATTTCAATGAACTTCAAGAAGGCAACGCCTTCGGCATGCTGAATATCAACACCGGACGGAGTTTTATTCAGTACTGTTACATCTTTGAATTCGCGGCCATCAAGCATTTTTATATCGACAGCTGAGAGCTGGCAAGTTATTCCAATGGCAAGCAGTAGCAAGAAAAGCTTTTTCATTATAAATCCCCCGTGTTATTATTGAATGCAAACACAATAATATTACACAAGTTGGGAAAAGTCAAATTTTACGCTCAATTCATTATCCTTGCAGGGTAACGGTCATATCCGGAAAGGGCGCATTTCAGGGAATGAAGGGCGGGGTAAACACCGTCCTGATCGGCATTGTATTCCTGGAGCTGCTGATAGACTTTGCCGTCTTTACTGTATTTGAGCTGCTGAAGAATATCTTTTTCAAATACCGTGTGCATAGCCTGATTGTCATCGCTCCATTTAATTTCGACAAAATGAGGTTTATTGGCAATCATCGGAGACCGCACGACCTGAAGACGGTATTTCTGACACGTCTCATGATCCTGGTGAAAATAGAAAGTATCGGCATAGTAGCGAGTCCAGCAATCATTGAACCAGGTAGAGAGACCCTTGAGCTTTATTCCTCCTTTTTCTCCATCGATCACATGGTCTATAGTGAAGAATTCCCGTTCTTCGAATACGTAAATTACATTGCTGACAAGATTGCGTCCGCACATAACCGCATATCCGGAAATACTGCCGTCAACCGGCACGGGAAAGCATATACCGCCGCGCATGTAATAATGGCCTTCAGGAATGGGCGATCCCTCGTTAAAGTAAAGCGCGGAAGTTTGCCTTTCGGTATTGAAGTGCGCTAGGAACGGTCTGTATAAACTGGTTTCTTCATTCGAATTCATATTATATTGCTCCCTGTCCAAGTTGTCCGCCGCCGAGACGGCCAAGTTTATTATATCGTTCAATAGCCAGCTGGTAGCCGCCCGTTATTGCATCAACAATGTCATCGTGAATTGCTGCCGGAAATTCTCCAAGCTGCTCCAGTGCCGCATTGTTCCAATAGGCTTTTCGCATATACACATGCCCGGCATCGAAAAGAGGCTCTACTTCTCCGGCGCGGACAACCTTATCAGAGTTGACCTTGCATTTATATACGATTGATTTTCCTTTGAGCAGCTTTTTCAGTGTCGTATATGCGTCCTTGTATCCTGCGACGGCTTCAACCCCCTGCCAGACTGCCTGCCCGTCAGATTCAGCGGCGGAAGTAATCAGCTTATCGCGTTCCGGGGCTTCGGACTGGCATACTCGAATATCGTCAATGAAAAGGTGATAGAGTCCATCAATATTGAGGACGCCGACTTTTGCTCCTGCAGTGTAATCCGGATCGTCTTTGGCACGTTCTTTTTCCGTGCTGGCCAAATCCCAGAAGCGCACCCATGCAATATTGTCCGGCATGGTATCCACTATTTTGACATTCTCGACGTTAAGCATATTGCCGCCGCGCAGTGTCGGTTCTCCCTGAAGCAGTGCGGACGCTCCGTAATCGCCCAGGGTAGCAAATTGCCGCCTATACCATGACTCATCAAAGCGTTCAGTGAATAGATAAGAGCCATCATCTTGACGGGCTTTATAATGGAATTTTTTAAATATCGGGAATTCGGGATTATAATCGGCATGTTCAGGATTGTTTCGATTATGGATATTCCCTGAAATATCATCGACATGCCAGCGGGTATTAAGAACGAGGCAGATATGAACCGGGGCAAGACGGCTGAAAAAGTCCTGTGAAAAGCTTTCCCATCGAGTTTCGCGTATGGTTTTTGCTTCTGCCTCCTTGCGGTTCTTTAAAAAGTCGTCGATTATGAGGAGATTTGCTCCTTTGCCGGTTGCGCCGCCGTCTGCTCCGACTGCAAAATATTTACCGGTATGCCCCTTGATATGACGCTCGGCAGTGTTATTACTCTGCCCGTCCAATTCCGCGTCGAATATCTCCAGATAAGCATGAGACATCATAATTGTTTTGACATCTTTAGAAAATCCTTCTGAAAGAGTAGCTCCATAAGAAGCCTGGATTATTTCATCGTCCGGGAAATGGCCGAGGAAGTAGGCCGGAAGGTAGCGGCTGGAAATATCGCTTTTTCCATGTCTGAAGGGTACAACAATATCAAGATAGCTGCTGATCCCCTGCCTGTATAACTCAATAGCTTCATCAATGGCCGCACATATTTCCGCAGTGTGTTTTCCGACAATCAAAGGACTTGACTTCCGCATCCAGCAGTGCCGCATGAATTCAAGGAGACAATCTTTTGCCAGCGACGCCCGGCAAAGCTGTATCATTTCTGAGAATGAGATTTCAGCCATTGTAATTTTTCCCCGGGGGTCATTGTTGCGAACAGCGCTTTGGCTTTTTCGAGTTCGGTCTTGTCAGTGATTTGAGTTTCTGTTTTGTCGATAAACATTCCAAGATGCTTGGCGATGCTGTCGAGCGCATGTATTTTGTCATGGAGTTCAACCTCGACTTTGTCAACCGGAATCGGTTTTCTATCTTCGCCAAGCTTCATGACCGTTGTAACCTTGAATTTTTTGATGCAGGCGCGTTGTTCCTGAGTAAGCTTTTCAAAATCCTTCAGCGACATTGTCCCCTTGCGAAAGTTTACTATTCCCGGCAGATTGGTAAATGCTATTTTTGCATATTCACATAGAACTTTGTCAACCGTGATCCCTGTTCGCATCTGGGCTTTCCTGCTGTTCTGATCAATAAACTCAGCGACAAGCGGCGTATGAAGAACATCGTGCGCCCGGCGCCGGATTGTGGCGTTATTGGACTTGTTTACGCTGTAGGCGTAACGGTATGCATCTGCCGCATTTCCGCATTCGAGAAAGCGCAGCGCGAAATTTCTCTGTTTTTGTGTAAGTGATTTTTGACGCATAATATATAAAACTCCTGAGTCTCAAATAAGCCCGAATGCAGCAAAAAGCAAAAAAACAAAACCTCTAAATCAACTCTTGAAATTGAGAAGTATAAAGATTCATGCCGAAAATTTGTTTCAGCTCTCTTAATGCCGCAACTTGAGCATTAACGCGCCTTGACGCCGATTGCTCGCTTGAAGAAATAACTTGTCTGTCTTTCGATATGCTCCACTGCCACGAAAAACGCATGTCGTAGCTTACATTAATAGAGTAATCGCCCCTGCATTCGAGAGAACACGAACTTCCAAAATATTCCCACGGAAGCGCATCGGCACTTAATTGAATTTTATTCATTTTCCGGGGAATAGGGATTTTTGCTTTCTTCATTTCGGCCTTGCGTTGGCATCCGGGGCATAGTCCGTCTTCTTCGACTTTGGCATAGTTGATTCCGCAGTCTTTGCATTTGCAATAGAAAATTACTTGCATGTATTATAGCTCCTTAAAGTTCTTTTGTTGTAATTGTGAAATTTTTTCATAGTTCAAAGTCCATGTATTTCCGCGAATTCCACGCGGCCTTTCAGTATCTTTTCTTCAAGTATATTCGCGCTATCGCCATCGCAATCTTCATCGAGTCTGCGCTCTTCGAGGTCATTCGGCGTCGATTCCGCAAAATCATTGACAACATCGACTTTCATATTCAATTCTTCTCGGCAGAACTGACAAATCCAACCTTTTGAAGGAGCTTGTTCATATTCCCATTCAACACTGAATCCGCAGCGGGGGCAAGCAACCTTCATTTTACCCCCTCCAGCCTTTAACAACCAATACCCAGGTAATGAACATCGCTACAATTGCCCATATTGCGTGTATAAGCACCGCCGTGCCGCAAACCCTTGCGAGTCCAAGGAAAACCTCCATCGGCAACGTTTTGAGAAATGGCATCTGTGTGCGGAGTTCCAGTTCTTTTATTTTGTTCTCTAAAGCATGAGCTTCTGCCTCTGCCCGTGTGGTATCGAGCTGGCTTTTGATTAATACTCCGTCTCCGATTCCGAGTTTTGCAAGTTCAAGTTCGTGTTCTCGTTTGCGTTCAGCTTGAACTGCCTCTTTGGCATGGTAATCGTCTGGCTTAAGCCCGTATTTCAAAATAAAATCAGCTTCCTGCTGTGGTGTAATCGTGGACATTTTAAATCTCCTTTTTAAATTATGCGATCTTTTGTTTAAGTGATTCTTTGGTAGGAACATTGTAATTTTTGCGGTCTCGGAACTCCTGTAATTTGCCCCGGTTCCAATTCTCTAAAGGCCGAAAATATCCGCAAACACGACTGTAAACTTCCGTTTTTGCGCCGCACCTCTTAATCATGATGAACCTCCTTTAATTCAAATTCAGGGTATTTTGAAATGACTTTTCCCGTTTCCGAATCGGTTTTAATTATCTGAATCCCGTATTTTTTTTTACCGCAGTAATTATTCAGGGCATGGAGATTTTCCAATGCTATTGTCCTTTGGTGATAAATTTCACTTACCGCATTACGGGTTTTCTTGCTATAAATCCGCCAATGTCTGCGCTTCATAAAACCTCCTTATTTTTATATAGTTACATAACCTTTTGTGCTGTATATTCGCTCAACATACTTTTCTGGTGTTTCGCTCAGTTGCCGGCATAATCGCGGGGGCGCTGTTTTGCTCGGACGGGACTGATAATGCCGAATTGCGTCTGACAGTTTTTTTGTCAGTTCCTCGACTTCGAAAGGGCGTTCCTCAATTTCCTCGAGATACGATTTACAGCAGTGATCGAAATTAGAAAGATTACACGGCAAAACTTTCTGCCGCTCCCGCAAAATAACTTTTTTAATTTTTTCGATATTCATTTGATCAATACCTCTTTGACTTCGTTGTGAACGAAGCCGATTACTTTTATTCCGCCGTCAAGCTGAGGATTCAGAATAAATCCCCGCCGCGTATCATTCCTGCACGTAAAGCTTTTTCCGAAAATATTTGCAAACCCCTGCTTGATAAGGTTCTTTAAATAGCCGAGTTTATTTCCCCTGAACGTTGTAGGAACGGCCTTTTCAAGCCATACTTCCATAACCTCGGAGCGGATGAAATATTTTTCGTCCGTGCATAAGTTATGGGCAATTAGCTGCTGCTTGATATAATCCTGAATCCTAGCCGCCATTTCCGGATCAACATTGGATTCCTCGCGGGCGACTGCCAGCTTTGCAAGTACATTCTGATAGTTCTCTTCCGTTTGGCAAAACGGCTGAAGAAGCTTTGTTTCAAACTCAGGAAAGCGCGTCTGCGGTTTGAGATTGAAGGCCTTCCAGTTTTGAACCGCGTCAAGAATTTCCGCAATGATTTTATAGCGGAACTCTTCGACATATTTGATAACTTCGGTTTTCCAGGACGCGGAATAACCGGATGCTGCCTTGACGTAGATAAAGTATGAACGCTGCGCCGTGTCGTTATCGATCGTGGCACTGTTGGCTGTAATAATGAACGTAAGATTGTTCGGGCGCGTTTCCTCTCCTCTACCGTATGGTGGCCTTCCACTGATCGAACTTGATGTAACCATGTCGGCGAACTGCGAACAATGAAAAAGCCCCGTAACGTTGTCCAGGAGCAGGATTTTCTTCTGCCGCCCCGTGACGGAGACAATGCGCTTCGTGATTTCGTCGAATTTGGTTTTTATCTGGTCAACGTTTGTCCGGATTTCTTTTCCTCCGTGAAGAATGGCGTTGACTTCGGCAAGCGTGGTTTTCCCGGTTCCGGCGCCATCCTCCGAGTCGATGATCCAGCTGGGACGCGGAATTTCAGGCTCATAATAAAGCGGCGCGGCGAAAAACGAATAGAGCAGGATTTTGTATTCGGGACTTGCAGGATTGAAGAAATCAATCAGCTGGTGAAGATGGGGATGTCCTGAATCGGGATTGGGAAGAGCCGGAAACGCCGGATAAGCGTCTTTTCGTTCCGGCCAGCTTGGGGCATAGCTTATTTCTTCATAGCGCAGAGCCGATTGTTCGATGGCGGCGAAAAATTCTTTTTTCGTCACGTAACCCGTTCCGGCTTTCCAGTTGACCAGCCGTTTGCTTTTGGATTGTATCCAGGAAAAGAATTCATTCTCGTTGCGGATGATATTTATGCGGTTCGTTTTTCTGTCATGGTCGAAGAGTGTTTCGCCGACTTTGCGAGGAAAACCCAGAAAGCGGATATGGACTTCATCGACAAGATCGTTTATCTGGCGCGGCTTCATGCTCTCTTCGCCGGATTCAGTCTTATATTTGATGTAGTTGCAAAAATCCGCACGATTGGCCTGTTTTGCCTCCTGAATCGCATGATAATCATCCTGAGGACGCTTTATATCGGATTTGTTGATAACGGGCTGCTTTTTGATGTACTGAAGGAGCGCCTTTTCTCCATACTTGTTGAAATAGTCAGTAACGTCAAAGCCCGATACTTCATTATTGAAACGGACAACCTTTATCATGCCGACGGTCTCGCGGAGTTCCCAGAGCAGAAATCCTTCACGCGCCCGGCCAGGTATATCATTATCGGTAAAAATAATGACGTCTTTTCCTTTGAGCGCGGTACTGTAGCTGACGTTCCATGTTCCGCAACCACTTGAATTCGTTGTTGCCAGAACCTTCATATTGCGTAAGGTATCCGCGTCTTTTTCCCCCTCGCAAATGCAGACATTGTTCTGATCCTTCCACTCCGGCCAGCGGTAAAGGACTTTTTTAACGTGCTTCACGCTCTCATTGCCGAAAGCGTCGCATTGAACGAATTCTTTCTGCTTTTCCGTGTGTTCCCATCGTTGGACAACCATAATCAAGCTGCCGTCCTCGTCATGATACGGGTAATCCATTGTTTTTATATATCCGTGTTTCTTGAGGAATTCCGAGCGGCCTTGACGGGCTTCTTTCCGCGTAAATTCTTTTGCTTTCAAACTCAGGAGATCACCGAGGAACTGTTGGGCGTCCTGTTTTTTGTCGTAAATATCATCGGCAGCGCCGCCGAACTTCACGCGGCGGACGAGTTCTATAACGCCGCCTTTTTCCTGTGTTACGTGATCCGTCCATCCGCTTTCGTTCATAGAAAGGGCGCCGGAATCCGAACCCGGTCTCCACGGGATATTGAAGCGGTCGCCTTGTCCGCCGACGGGTTCCAATCCAAGCTGAGACTTGGCGATTTCCAAGCAGTTTGCGTGCGCGTATATGTCTTTGTATTCGTAGAAACGTTCAATTGTTGACATGATTTTTTATTCCATTTCTCTGAGTTTAAAATCCTTCATTTTCTAACCATTCTTTTTATTCAAACGAAACATGATGTTTCACAAATTTATCCGCCCGTCTTTTAGTTACGCATTTATATTTTGGATAGGAATTGACCAAGCTATATTTTGCTTGCTCTTTAGTGAATATTTCAGCTTTGCAAATATCCAAAGTGTAGCCGCGTCCGTGTTTTGCGTAAAACAAAAGGCAATTTCCGACATATCCAGTATAAAGGTAATATTTTAATTCATTGTCTTTTTGTTCGATGGGCAAGCTGTAGTTCGTGTATTCCTGTTCAAAAATGGCTTCATTTTCGAAAATTGCATCTCGAAGCACCAGTGCCGTATCTCCGATATAAGAACGAGAATCGAATTGACCCTGTTCTACCTTGTGCCACATATCAAAAAGAATGCGTTTGCAGGAAGCTAGTTTACTACTCAGAATGAGTGTTTCTTTTCGGAGATTCATAATTTTACCTCTTTAAACGTTTCTAAGCACTGTTTCAGCCTCTTTTGTAGCAATTTTTGTCCGGGTAATAGATTCAGTCTGTGAGAACCATTTTGAAACAAGACGCACCAGCCGTCTTTTCCGGCATGATGACATCTTCCACAAAACTTTTTCTCAGCGTCAATTTCCAGTTGTATTGTTCCTGTGAGTTTCATCTTCAAATCCCTTCTTTTAAGCATTCCTGATTGATCCATATACATTCAGTCCGCGCTCCGGATTGATATGTATTGTTCCTGTAAGTTCTTGATTCCTTTTTCCAACCGGATTTTTCGAGTTCGGTGTAAATCGGATTATCATAGCTCGATATTATGACCATGCCGCGAATTTGCTGAAGAAGGTCAATAAGAAGACGATGCTGTTCGTCCGTCAGCTCGTAAGCGTATTTATGTTTATTGGCCTGAGTTCTGGTATCATGCGGATACGGCGGATCAAGATACCAAAGTATGTTCGAATCATCCTTGTGCTTTTCAATTAGCGCGAATGCGTCCATATTTTCAATGATTACCCCGGCAAGGCGATCCGCGAATATGTCGATATATCCGGGATAAGATGCCCAGTTATGAGCAGGTAATGAATGCTTGCGCCTGAAGTCAGTCCTGAACCCGGATTTATAATTTTTAGCAATTACACTGTCCGCATGATACCCCATTCCTGCGCGAATCAAGAAGCGGCGGGCATTCTCTATTTCGTCATCGGACGGAATGAACGCGTTATCATATTCCATTCTCGCAAATGGCGTGAGGCTTAATTTCTCCTGAAGGTTTTTCTTTTTTACATCGTCTTGCAGGATACGAAAAAGATTCACAATCTCATGATTCAAATCATTGAAAAGTTCCGCATAACTTTTGGGTTTCCTAAACAAAACACTTCCGGCGCCGCCGAATGGCTCGATGTAAATCCGGTGTTCCGGAAAGTGCGACACGATCCAGGGTGCAACACGCCATTTGCCGCCGTAGTAACGAAATAGTGAGCGGGTCATAGTAAAATTATCTCCTTATGCCACAATTGCGGCTTTTATTAATGCCTCTGCCAATACTGGCGGAACGGCATTGCCTATCTGCTTGACTTGATTCGATTTATTTCCGGCAAATTTATAGTTTTTGGGGAAGCTCATCGCGGCAGCAAGTTCGGATGGTTGGAACATTCTGAAAAGAATATCCAGTTTGAATATGCTTCCTTTCGCATCAATGAAACACCGTCCAGCACAAAGCCCGAATCGTTCTTTGCATGTCACGGTGTCCAGGGGCTCGTTAATAGATTCAGCAGTACCGTTTCCATAGTATGTAGATATGAACGGTTCAATTTGAGAAATTGCTCCTTCCGTGGCAATAGTCGGAAGCGGATTGCTGACAGGTTTTACGCTTCCGCCTCCATGCTGAGGAATAAACATTGCCTCCACAATGGCAATATTGTTTCTGGTTGTAATCGTATTAACTGGATCGTTTGCACTTCTAATACGTCCCTTACTGTCGGCTGTATGAGTCATATCGACAACCATTGGAGAAACAAGGCAATGCTCAGCTTTTGTTACAATTGTTGATATGGGGTCATTCATTCCCGATGCCCTATGTCCTCCAGACGTGTGCCCTGTCGCAAATACGCATGGTTCCACAACTCCTATATGCGTCCCATTTGCTGTAACGGTTGGGCAAGGATCAGAGGACGGACGGCATGAACTGTTGATATTCGATTTATTTGTTCCCCTTAGTGTAACTATGACAGGCTGAACAACCCCATAGCGATTCGAACAATCCTGCACCGGAACGGGATCAGCAATTTGGCTGTGTCTGTTATCGCCGCCATTGTATCGGCTAACGAACGGTTCAATGATTGCAACATGATTTCGCGTACTGATCGCCGGAACAGCGTCCGAGATTGCCTTGCATGATGGAGTATCCTGTTTTGCGGCGGTTCCGCGCATTATTAGCATGAAAGGGGCTTCGATGCCTTGTGTTTTGAGTTTGGGTAAAGAATATAAATACATCAATGGACATTTACGGTGACACTGACAACTTCTGATAATCTCCTGTCTTACAAGTGGCGTATACAGATTTGCAGCAGCCCCCCAATATTTGACAATGCCGCTGTAAATTCTGCGTAAGGTATTCGGGACAAGTGGTTTTTTGCGGTCAAAGATTGATTTCCCCGGAATATCCCAATCGATAATATCACGGGCAGGAACCCAAGATTTATAAAGCCCTTCTAATAATCCTGGGTCTTTTACGTGAGTCGGTTCAGGCCAGCAGATTTTTTCTTTTCCTCGGGCGGCCTGAATAATGAGGCGTTTCCTGCATGTCGGAGCACCAAAATCAGCGGCATTGAGAATCCGATATTCTACACGGTACCCGAATGCTTTAATCATGCCGATAAATTTTTTAAAAATTTCGCCTTTCTTCGACTTTATGATATTTCCTTTATCATCGACCGGCCCCCATGCAAGAAATTCCTCAACATTCTCAATATAAACACGGTCAATAATAAGCTCCTGAATCCATTTCAATACATGCCATGCGGTTGACCTGCTCTGATCATCGCGGGGACGGCCTCCTTTTGCCCTTGAGTGGTTGGTGCATTCCGGGGATGCCCATAAAAAATTTAAACGTCCTCCCGGGACAAGATCGCGCGGCGATATATTTTCAACCGAGTCACGATAATACCGGGCTTTTTCATGATTAAGCTTATTTGTGTCAATGGCGATTTGCCAATGATTGACTCCAACCAATTCATATTCAATGCCCTGCTTCACAAAGGCGTTGATCATTCCGGTCGAAGTTCCCCCGCCGCCGCAAAACAAATCTGCCGCATAGAATGTTTTCATTTTGTCACCTGGGTGATGTCCCCTTCTACAAAACTTTTGATTATATTTCCCTGCTTGTCGTAGTAAATGGTTTTCCAATAAGGATGGCAATTTTCGCTATAGGGATTTCCGTCAAAACAGACTGCCAAATTTAGGCCGCACGTACCACAGATTGTTCCCATTTTTCCACAGACTGAAACGCGCATGCCTTGATAAGCAAACTCAATGCCGCGTTGAGTAATCATATGTGTAAAACGTTCTGGATCGCCGAACAAATCCGCAACGCGGAATTTATGAAGGAGGTGAACAGAATCAACTCCATGTAGATAGTTTTGAAATGTGTCAACTACTTCGCGCAACTCGCAAAAATGACGATATTTTGCCTGTCCGGGACTCTTTGCGACAATTTGTTCTGGATTACTTGCCCATATAATTTCGTATGTATTCATGGCCTTAAAACTCCCTTGGAATAATCGGATGAGAGCTTGTTGATAATTTAGGAAATTCAGCTTCTTTCAACGCTTCAATAACCTCATCCATCGAGCAGCAAATATGGTCAAACATTTTAACCATAAGCTCAGGCTCCATATGCTCAATCAAATAAAAGATAGTCAACTTTTTGTTTCCTGCCGCCCATCCCATTTCCATTGATGCGGATCGTCCGAACGGCATAACGCCGACAAAAGCGTCAGCCCATTGCATGGCGGCAAAATCTGAATCATACCCGGCTTGGGCAATGTCATGATTGAGGGCGGCTTTGTATTGTTTGTTATTCCATTTCTGCCAATCAGGATCGATTTCAGACCATTTGAAGCCATAATTCCCAAGAGCCGGATGTCGGAAGTCATAGACCTCGTGTCCGGCCTTGCGCAATGCACCTACAGCTATTGGCTGCAGTGCGTTTCTCCATGATGATGCGACGTATATTTTCATGATTAGTTTCCTTCCACTTTATTGATAAGTTTTAAAATAGCCTGTGCCTCTTTTGCGCAGATTGTAATTTCGAGAGGATAGTCCTCGCTAAGGCCGTCAAGGTTCTTTCCGTTATGCAATTCGGGATAATTGCGCCGGTTTAAAATTTCTTTTCCAATAGACACAAGAGCCTCAAGCATTTTTCTGTTTTCCTCGGAAATTTCGGCAATGAGTTCATCCCGTTTGTATAAATGCCGGAATGCGGCCTTTAGACTTCTCTCGTCTATATTGGGATTAAATGATGCAAGTTCTTCAAGACTGATTAATTTGCGCTCCATCTTATTTTTCTTCCGCTTTCATTTCTTGTTCATTTGCTGACATTTTGATTTTCCCCTTGTTTTAAAGCTGTTTTAGACTCAAATTTTCATTTGACGGCTATTTGATTATTTCATTGTACAGGGGGTCAATCCATTTCCCTTTAGCGGTCAAGGGATCACCTTTTATGATTTCGCCTTCGGAAAGTATAAACATAAATGATTTAGGTTTTTCAGTTACCCTCAATCCTTCTAGAAAATACGCATTTGCAAGAATAAGGTTTGTGCAAGGAAGTCCCGAATCTTTATCAATGGCATTGAGATCAATTGTTCCATCATTACGTTGAAGATCATCATAGTGCCTTTTGAGAGCTGAGAAATACCGCTCTGGCGCATTCGGAACTGTTTGCCATGAGTGAGGCGCATACTTAGCGGCTCCGTGTTCCAAAGCCCGTACAAGCCCCGTTAAGAACCGTTGAATTACCAAGCTCCATTTTGGTTTCCCTGCGTCAAACTTCATACCAAGCTTGTCATTATTATCCATTCTGTTCACCGCCTTTTCCGTCTTTAAGCGCCATAAATTCAGAAGCAAGTATTTCCTGCGCAAATTGAGGCGGCGTCCACATAGGGCGTGTGTCGGTCAGGTATTGGTCAGGGAACTTGAATATGAGAGCTGTATCGTTGTCCACAAGCTTCCAGAAAAGGCCGTAAAGGTAACCCCGTTCACTGGCTATAAACGTGATTTTACGGATGCCGCTTTCAGGAAAATTCAGCATTTCCATAAGCTTATTATGGGAAACCCTGGTGTCGTTGATTTTGTGCCAGTCTTCACGATTCCCGAACTTTGGAAGAGCAAGGCCGTCTTTGTTCTTTTTCCAGCCTTTGGGTGCGGCGTCTTTGAATTTGACCCCGGCAAAACCGAGAAGTTCGCCCCTGAAATCGATCCCCGGATAAGTGTGAACTTCGCCTTTGAGCTCTTTGCCAAGTTCATTCAATGCGGCGTGGCGGATTTTTACTTTTTCATTGATTGATTTTGCTTCATCGAGAACTGCTTTTTCCGTTACTTTGAAATACATTTTTGAAGGCTCCTTATTTTATTTGTCTGTTAAATCGATCAATTGCACCAATGAGAAAATTGGCATATACATCGTCTGCCATTTCGCCCAGGTGCTGAACATTGTAGCATTCATATTTTTCCAGCTCAGACGCTCTTTCCTGTCCGAGACTTTCAATTCTTGCCGCTTCCAGCCGCTCAAAATGAGTTTCTATTTCCTGGAGCTTTGTTTCTTTTTCGACAACGGCGAACTTGAGAATATTTGCCACTCCGTCAATGGCTTTCCCTGCTCGGAGATATTCCTCTTTCTGGGCGATACGAAGCTTTTCAGTAGCGAACCTTACTTTTGCAATATCAAGCCTGAGTCTTTTTGCCCTTGCGCTGGTTTCCTTTGATGGTTCGAGCTGTGTTACTTCGTTGTATTGAGTTTCGAACTCTTCCAGCATATTAGCCATTGGAATAAAGATTGCTCTTATCTGCTCCGCTCTTGAAGGTTCGATGTTATATTCTTCGACTTTTAAAACTAATTCATTCATTTTCTCTATATCCCTTTTCATTTTTGACTTAAATTTTTCATTTCAGGCGGTTATTTTTCATTTTGAACTAATTTTCTGCCGTCTCGCAAGCTCCTGAAGCACTGTCCATTTACTGGCGACTTTATTAATTCCATTCCTGAACGCCGCGATATTCCCGATTACATGGCATTCCTTCTTTGCGCGAGTAATCGCCGTGTAGACCAGAGCGCGATGAACAAAGGGACCGCCCTGAATCGCCGCGAAGAAAACCTTGCGATACTGGCTCCCTTGCGACTTATGAACAGTCAAAGAGTAGGCATGTTGAGATTCCTGAAGGATTGCTTTTCCCCAGACTGCTTCCTGAACATATTCGCCTTTTTCCGCATCCCAGAACGGGATATCACCTTTCACCCATGCGCGGCCTTGCGTATCGATTGCGGAGATGGTTCCAGTTGTACCATTCCAAATATCAGAAGAGGCAAAATTCTTCAGGCAGATAATCCGATCCCCGATTGCCCATTTCGCATCATCGGCAGTACGTCCGAACTTGGCGACCATCCGCTTGTTGATTTCCTGAACATGGTCATTTTTACAGCAGACAACAATATCTTTCTGAAAATCGATTTCCCCGGCATCAATAAGAGTCTCGAGGTATTTCCAAGTTGCGTCCATGTCGCCAGTACCGCGCATTTCGAACCATTCGTTTTCCGACTGTGCGGTTTCTGGCTGAAGCCCCTCGCGGACTGCGGCTCCAGCTTTGTAGATTGCTTCCGAAGCTCGATAACAGATTGTGAGTTTTGCTGTCAGATCGGGACGAAGGTTGACCATATCATGAAAAGGCTGACCGTTCCCAACCGGCGGCAGCTGCGCGGCGTCTCCGATCAACGTAAGCCGATCCGGATTCCTGCGAATGATTTCGGCCATCAATGAGCTATCGACCATCGAGGCCTCGTCTATAATGAGATGGAGACCTGAAAGGGATTTTACGCTGAAACTTCTGCCATTATAGCCAAGAAGCCTGTGTATTGTCGATGTGTCGCGTTCAGTAGCTTCACGGAGCCGCGCAGCAGCTTTTCCAGTCGGACAACATAGTGCAAGCTGGCTTTTACCGTTTTTTGTCTGCTCGATAATCTCCTTGACGAGTGTCGTTTTTCCAGTTCCGGCGCCGCCTGTTACGATACTCAAAGATTTGTTGACGGAATAATCGACGGCCTTTGTCTGGTCAGGATTAAGCTTTATTTCCGTATTGCTTTCATTATTCATGATGCAACCGCCGTTTCCGCCAATCCATCAGACGCAAAATCCCAAATAACTTTTTCAGCATTATAATCAGAGGTCAAGGCCAGTACGTTTTTGTTTTCTACTGCAAAAAATATCAAGCGGTTATCACCAATCAGTCTAGTGATTATATCACAGACCAAGTCGGAATTACCTACACCTAAAAGCTGTACGGCCTTGCAGATTACCGGGGGAACGTCTATCAATGTACTACCGTCATCCTGCGCCTGGCGGACTGCGTATTCAACGCCGGCAAGCAGACGCCGCCGATCATCAACTGCGACATTGAATGCTTCCCGATGCCGGTCAACAGCGGCAAAGCCGTATCCATAAAGTTCTGTCATGCGGTAGGGATTTTCTTGAACGACTCCAAGCGTTTCAGTTTCCCACTTTTCCCATGCGGCTTCGGCCATTTTCTGGCTGCATCCTTTTCCGATCAGCCATGCAATAGCCTGATACTGCTCGTCATGGAGTTTGATTTCTGCATATTGCTTATGGAATTCAGCAACAATATCGTTATTCATTCGCGGAACGTCGCCGGGTTTGAGTTCCGTCCACTTTTCGCCGACCGTTTCCCAAATCTTCTCTTCCAGCTTCGGGCCGATGCCGGGAGTACGTGAGCAAACATAGTGGAGGAGTGTTTTCGCTTCCTGGGGAATATCGGGACGCGCATTTGTAAACTTGAACTGCTTTTCTCCCCGGTATTCGCTCCAAGTACCGGAAAGGATGAGTTTTTCACCGGGAACAGGCTGCCATGACAGGACACCAGATAAATTGCCCTGATTTGACGCCAGAACATACCAGGCGGACTTGCCATCATCGTTAAGCTTCCGTCTCGCCACAAAGCGGACTTCCGCCGTTATCGTTGCTATTTCTTTCATTTTGATTTATCGCCTTTTCAATTTCGAGTTGTCTTTGCCGATGTCGGAAGATCGTTATTGCCATGCCGGACGCGAGAATGTGATTATTGGCAAACAAGACCGATACGCCGCGCAATGTCAGATCTGCTATTCTGGCCACTACGAACGAGGGTTTGATACCAGGGTGATTGTGTTGAGGACTGATTAATTTGCCATCTTTTTCCTGAAAACAGCATTCGATAAAATCAGCCTCGATAATCATTACTTTTGCGATATGCCCGGCTTCGTCCATCCTGTCAAGTTCGCGGTTAAAACGCTCCCATCCCGTGGAAATTGTGCCAAGAAAGTCATCAAGAGATTTGCGCTCGATTGCAAACTTGTCATCCCCAGCCAGCGCGTAATCACCGGCGGAGAGGGTTCCCCGGACAGCGGTAACTTCGTCATCCGGGAAACCCCAGGGGGTCTGTTCTCGCGTATCAATTATGATTTGCAAGGGCATGTTCAGAACGGAATATCTTCGCCGTGGACATCATCGGCATCGTTATTCTGAAACAAATTCGTCGCGGCTGACTGCAATGGCGGTTGCGACTGCGGCATTGACGTTCCGCCGAGCAGAGCGGCAAGTCGCTGTTGGGCATCGTTGAGATTTACTTTTTTCTCGAAGCTGAAGCGATAGTAGACAATATCTTTTTTGCCAGCTTTTTTACCGTAAATCTGGACATGCTTGCCCTTGAGTGTTCCGATTTTTGCAATTTCGGAGCCGATTCCGAGACTTTTAAGAGTGTCCAGAGACATGTCAATGCTTCTTTTTCCGGTGTCGCCGACATATTCCGTGGACATATCCAGATAAATATCGGCGATTTTATTGTCGGCAGTGAGAAGTTCAAATTTAATTTTCAACTTCGGCTCTTCTCCGGCTTTCGCGCCGAATTCCACGGGATATGCGTCTGTTATCACTGCGCCGAAATTTCCTTCATCTGTCAGTCTGACAACTTCGTTCTGGGTCGTAGCTTCTGTCATGATATAATTCCTTATTATTTATTGGATTGGATTACTGGTTATTGGTTTCTGTATTATTTGCGGCGGCGGCTCTTTCATTCAATATTACCTGAATGACTTCACCGTGTTTCGGCGTCAATTCGGGATATTTTCCGGCCATGATTGCGGACATCGCGCTTTGCAATGTTTTGTCGTTGGCTTCAGACCACAATTTCCCCCGCAATTTTTCCGGGAGATTGAGAGAATCCGGGCAATGGTTATAGTCCGGTTCTGCGGCTGGCTGAACCGCTGGCGGTTGAGTTGGCGGGGTAACCGGGGTATCCTGAGCTGGAACATCGGGAACAATCTCAGCATCCTTTATTTTCGGCTCAGGCTTGCCAGCCGCCTGATTCATGCGTTCCTGGGCGGCTGTAATATCGATTGCCGTTTCAACGGGCTTTTCCTGGCGCGGGGAGTCCGAAAAATCGGATATTTCTTCGGGCGTGTATGTCCCTTTTACAACCTGGGGGCAGAATGCGCGAACTGAATCCGAAACAAGACGAGCCCAGAGCATCTGCATCCGGCGCCGGGGCGTACTCCAGTTGTTTTTGAGAGTTTTGCCATCCTTGCCATAGCAGTATTCTTCGTCCTGAGCCTCTTTCCACGTAAAAGCTGCTGAAAACTCTTTTCCTGCACAAATGAGTTTAATTTCAACTCGTTCCGGAGTTCGTTCGATAATGTCATATTCACCATCGTATTTACTGCAAAAATCAGCGAGTATTGCGTCCGCCCTCATTGAAGGGCTTCCCTCTATAATGTGATAAGTTTTTTTGAATTCCAAAAAACTCATTTTCTCCTGAATGCATGTAGCGGCCAGAACTATTCCGGCGCCTTCGGTCTTTACTCCAAACATCCCTGATTGAGCTATTGCTAGTCCGAGGACTCTTAGATCATCCATTGACACAACCGGAAGATCGGCGGTTGCTACTCGTTTTGCCACTGCGGTTGTTGTTGAAGTTTTTGCTGTTGGAGGCATAATGATTTTCCTTATATTATTGGTGTTGAATTTATTCGAACAGAACGCCCTTGAAGCGTTTATATAATTCGAAAGTGAGCCGGACGTCCTTCTCGCAGTATTCGAGAAGCTTGATGCGGCCGGCTTCGGACTTGATAAGTTCAGGGAATTTGGTTACATCAATCTCTATTTTTTTGTTATCGAGAACGGCATCGGAAACATCATCGAGTTTTGCGTACTGCCCGTATCCTGCCCAGGACTGCATCAGATCGATATGATAGGTGTCATCATAACGGGAAGTCATGAGCGAAAGAGGAAGTGTAATCTTTGAAGTCAATCCGAGCATAATCGCCCGCTTATATATAAACGGAAGGTCAAATTCCTTTCCGTTCCATGTTACAAGCTGAACGCCTTTTTCAATGATGTTGAAAACTTCCAGGATTATGCCTGCTTCGTCAAGGTCGGAATCGGAAACTATCACTTTTTTATTTGTGATGTTTTCGCCGATCAGGACAGCGGCGCAAATTCTTCCGTAAAGCGGACTCAACGCCATTTTGCTGATCTGCTCTGACTTTGCCTCGGTTTTTTTTGCGGCAATTTTTACCGGATCAACGAGATTTCCAAACTTGACTTCCGGTTCCGGGAGCCGGTCGATCATTTCGGAATTCGGCATTGTTTCAATATCGAAGGCAAGTACTGTACTCATGATTATTTGATTCCTTTCGCGCAAAACTGTTTGAATCCTTCGATCATCTGGATTGCATCGCCCTTGCCGAGGTAAAGCGCATCCATGATCCGGCGAATTTCAGAGAGAAATTTTTCTCTGATTACAGCAGTTCTTTTCTTTATGGCTTGGGTCGATTTTTCTGCGGTCGCAATTTTGGCTTGATACTCAGGCATATTCAGCAATGCGGTTTCTATGGATGCCGAATCGTAGGAGCGTTTGCCTTCGGAGTATGCCTCCATTGCTTTCTGTGTGAAAATTGCTGGTTTTCTTTTTGCCTCTTTAATGGCATCTTCTATTTCAGGCTTGGGAATGGCGGTTGCTTCGATTTTTTTAAGACTTTCCACCATTATTTCAGCGAGGGAGCTTTCAACACGGTTCAGTTGCATTTTATCAAGTTTGCTCATGATTAAAACCTTACATCGTTATCGTCATTGTTTTTGTCGGCGGCGGGTGCGGCAGATTTTTTGCCGTTCTTCTTGGGGGATTTGGGGGGAGTGGGCGGTTTTGCGTCCGGAACTGACGGTGGGATTGGCGCAGAATTGGGATTTTCTTTGTCGCGGAAAAACATCTGCCATGTTTTGTCCTTGAGGAACAATGTTATATATTTTTCGTTTTCGAAACAGTTCTCTTCTATAAAGTCTTTAACTTCATCTTTCCCATCTTGCCCCGTTGCTTCCGGAATTTTATCCCATCCCGTCGCGAGCAATTCTTCAATGCGGTCGTTGAATTCTCCTTCTATTCTGCAGTATTCGCAGTTTGTGAAAATTACTCCGCTGTTCGTGAACATTATGCTTCCGTCTTCGGCGGTTTTGGAAGCCGGCTCTTTTTTCGGCGCCGCGTCCTTTTCTTTCTTCCCTGATTTTTTGACCGGGCGCTTGTAGATGCTGAACTTGCCGCCAGACTTGTACAGCTTGTAATCAAAGCTGTCAGTGAGCGTGTACGTGACCATATCTCGGTCATTGCCTTCGTAAGCCAGACTCCAGCCTTGGAACTCAGCTTCTTTTCTGTCTGTTTCCGAAATTGCTTCGTAGTTGATTGAGAGTTCTTTGCGATCGAGGAAAACGAACATGTTATCCTGTTCGCCGAGGGCATTGATGAAAAGATTCTGTTTTTCATCTGTGGTCATGGCTTCAACCCTGATTGTTTCGCCAGTATCAAAGCGATACGTAGTTTTGATACCGTCAGTCGGATTGTTATAGTGAAGCTCACATTCGACTTCGCGGTATTCCTTGCCCGTTTGTATTGCCAATGCCAACACTCCGATGCTGGAATCACAGGCATCTATTTTGGCCTTAAAATCTGAAGAAATTGCTTTCTTTTGTTCATCAATACTCTGTTTGCGCTGATTTGTTTCGGCCAGCTGCTGACCTTTTTTCTGTTTTTCCTCTGCGGAAAGAACGCATTCTAAACGCTCCTTAAACTTCTTTGATCTTTCATTTGTGGTTTCACTCATTTGACATTTCCTTTGAATTGGTTTATTCTATAGACATTCATTCATTTTGATTTGTGGCTGGCCAGTGTTTCGGCATTGGTCAGCCGTTTTTATTCCCGAATATTGTTTTCCCTCCTGTTGTTTTTTATTTCCCCATTATCTCGAACGCCGCCCAGACTGCCATGAGCGCGATTGCGATCCCGGAAACAAACCCCAATTCGAAGTACTGCTTTTTCATTCTGTCACCTCTTTCGGCTGCTGAAATTCGGTTGCAAACCGTGCGTACCTTCGATTCCCCGGCTCCTTGTCGATAAATGCCGCAATGTCTTTGCGATTGAAGCGGCCCCGGCAGACCATCCGGGGAAATCCAAATCGGCATCCGCTGGCCATACACTGAATAGTCGTTTTTTTTACCGTGAGGACTTTTTCGAGATCGATATATCCCGGAAGCTCGGGACAACCCCATTCCATGAGTTTGCGCTCGGTAGTCGTCATGAATGCTTCTCCATCATGATTGGTTTTCCGTATCTGCGCTCTATTGCCGCTTTCCTGCGGACGTCCTGTTCTTTTGTCATCAGGACAGGCGGCGAAGGTTGGTAATCAGGATTATGGACAATGTGTGTATCGGTTTTGCGTGAAAATTCGCTGGCGATGTTAATCCACATGCCGCGTTCGGATTTGTACAAATCCACTCTTTCTTCGAATTCGAGTTCCGCGTCTCCGAGTTCATTGTCTTTTTTCTGAATCACAGCGTGGAGATCGGCGGCAAGGTTTGCGAGGTGTTCGTTTCGTTTGATTATAATCTGGCGAAGGGTTTCTTCGATGCGGTTAAAGGCGGTGATGTAAGTTTCTTTAAATTGCGCGGCAGTTTTCCCTTTGAATCCCATGGCAAGAAAAACAAAGCCATCTTTCGTTAGGTTGTACATCGACGACTTTACTTCTTTGCCGAGATTGTTCTTCCACAAATATTCGGTCAGCTGAAAATTCAGCCAACCGAAATTTTGACTGCATTCCAGCTTTTCAATTGCCTGGATTACATTCTTGTGTTGCTTCCCAAAAATCTCAGCAATTTTCAAGCTTGTTGTCATGGGCTTGCTGTCAATGACCGTTACGGCATCGGCGGGGATAATGGTGATTTCATTCATTTTTGATTTACCTTAATCTATTATTTGCCTTGATTTTGTTGTGTATTTACACAATTGCGGGCAAAAAAATTGCCTGTTATTTCCTCCCCATCAAAAAACCAAGATTTTCCGCCTTTAAGCTTCTTACCCGGGAGTAGTCCTTTTCTACATTTATCCCTTACAGTAAAGGGAGTTATGCGCAAATATTCAGCTACATCATTAACTGTCCACATCTTGCTCACGTTATACCTCCTTTCTGCTTTATTTCTCTATATTATAGCTGTGTATTTACACAATTGCAAACAAAAAACAACAAATTCTTATGTTTTTTATTGAAAACCTCTGTAAATCAACGTAATATATCTATTATAGACCATTGGGGGATCGAAGGATTGTTATGCAAATAGATTCAAAAATTCGGAATGCGCTACAAAAAGCCGTTGATTCAACCGGAAGTATCTTGCAATTCAGCAAGAAAATTCGGGTTGCACACACAACCGTCAGGGATTGGCTACGTGGGAAAACACAAAAAATAACCCCAAACACATGGGTACAAGTCGAACCTTTCCTGCGTCCGTACCTGCAAGAAGCAAAGCAAGCTTTTCGCTACGGCAAGGAAGATGAAAACAACGATCGTGAATTCAATAGGACTGAATATTGTGGGGCTGAGGTAAAAACTATTGATGACGAAATCAATCGCTTGCATTCACAAATCAAGCGGGAATTCAAGGGAAAACATGTTGATTTGCAATACCTTGAAGAACAATTGTTTGATAAGCTTGTAGATCAATTCGACGCCCGTAAAAAAGCTTTCCTGCGCCGCCTTGCCGAACTAGAAACAGGCCAACCATCATCTTTTGTGGGGGCGGAGGGTACGGGGAAAGAGCCGAGGACGGCGGCAGAGGGGATAGAGAACGATCCATCCCTCACTCCCAGAGAAAAGAAAGCAATGCTTTTGAGATTGAGAGAACTTGAGCTTGACCGTCAATTCGGAATAGACGGCGATTCGAACGAAAATAACCCCACGTCCGGGGCGGTTGCAGGATAATTGTGTTTGAAAATCAGCAGGAATCCGAGCAATCCGAACAATTGGAACTCTTTGAATTCGAATACGATAAGGATTTTTTTAGGCTCGTTTGAGCATAAGAAATATTAAAGATTAAGATGTAAAAAAGGCACACAGGAAAAAGGAATGAGCAAAGAAGATGATGAGAATAAAACAGTAGCTTTGGAAAATAACAGAGGATGCCGTGAGAAAATTATAGGAGCATTCGCTATCCTTTTCGTATTTTCAATTATTTATAACTGTCTCAAAAATTCTTCACACAATGATTTATTTATGGGGGCGTGGGTTATTATAGCAACATTTGCCGGCATTGTTTTGGTGCAGTATTTATTTAGATGAATCACATTGTTTTTACCCCTTTAAAAATCATCTAAAAAAGACCATCAAAAACCTCTCTAAAAAACACTCTAAATTGACCCGTCAACCCACCCGTCAACGCATTTTCCTCTTTTCTCCATTTTTCGACACTGTTTAAAAAATGTTCCCGGATTACATGTCAACGGTGTCAACGCTTTTTCCGGCAGGTGTCAACATATACGCCCTGTTAACGTCTTCTTAAAATCATAACTCCTTAATTATCAACCTTGTTGACATGTTAACATGTAATTACTATAAATTTATTTTATTTTATATTTTATATATTTATATATATTATATAGAGAGCAGACGTCTACGGCGTCTACAAGCTCAAAGTCGTTAAATATTTAACAAGTAGTGCCGGATAGTAAAATGACTCTTTTTGAGACCCTGTTTTTCATATCATTCCTGAACCATGAAAAACGATAAAATTTGCTCTTCTTTTTTGAGACGTAAAACCCGACCTGTTTTCAAAGCTTGTCTTTCACTTTTTGCGATTCATGCAAGACAACGAACCTTGTCGATGTTTTTTGAAAATCAAATCCCGAAAACGATCCCGGCAGTCTTTAAACTCTTACCCTCGGCATTATTTTTAAGTTTTTTCTGGATAAAGTTACTCAAAAGTTACCCAATGCTATATTTTTAGGGTATCTTGAGTTATGCGTAAGTCGTTAATCATCAAGCTGGGGTGGATGAGGGGACTCGAACCCCCGGCCTTCTGGGCCACAACCAGACGCTCTAACCAACTGAGCTACAACCACCATAAAAAGGAGCCAATAAACTAGCCTTGATTCGGAATATTTCAATCAGCAAATCGAAAAGCTTCTTAAAAAAGTTTTCAGCCTTGTTGTGATTATCCTACGGAAGAGCCGCTGTCGATTTCGCCGTCTACGGTGATGAGTTTGAGTCCCTTGCCCTTTTTTGCGGCAAGAAGCATTCCCTGCGAGTCAATGCCGCGTATTTTTGCGGATTTCAGATTTGCCACGACGACTATGGTCTTGCCTATTATCTCTTCCGGAGTGTAATACTGTGCCACGCCTGCGACTATCTGGCGTTTTTCGCCGCCGATGTCTATCTGGAGTTTTAGCAGTTTGTCGGCGCCATCTATTTTTTCAGCATGGACGACTTTTGCCGTTTTAAGCTGCGTTTTGAAGAAGTCGTCGATGCTTACAAGCCCGGCATCGGAATCAGGTGTCTGCGCTTGACTCTGCGGAGCGGTCTCCGGCGCTTTTTCTGTTATGCATATCCTTTGGAAGAGGGAGCCGGAGTCATTCATCTTGGAGCCAGGGACGAGTCCGCCCCATTTTTCAAGTTCTTTCATATTTACCTCCGGAGTGTTTATCCCGAGTGCTTTCCTAAGTTCCGTCATTTTTGACGGCATAATCGGGTACAGGAGTACGGAAACAAATCTGAGTGCTTCTGCGGCGGTGTACATCACTGTTCCGAGTCGTTCGGTATCGCCTGATTTAGCGAGGGTCCAGGGTGCGGTTTTTTCGATGTAGCGGTTTCCTGCTCTTACCGCGTTCATGACTTCTTCTATTCCGCTGTTGAGTTTCATTCCCGGAACGGCCGACTTCATTACTTCTACGGCCTTGATTGCGGCACTTTTCAATTCTTTATCGTCATCATTCTCTTCTGTGGGGGAGGGGATTATTCCGCCGAACTGTTTGACGGTCATTTTGACTATGCGACTGAGGAGGTTGCCGAGGTCGTTGGCAAGATTGCTGTTGTATTTTTCGATGAATGCGTCTTCGGAAAACGAAGCGTCCTGTCCGAGTGACATTTCGGCGAGCAGGAAGAATCTGAACGCATCTACACCGTATCTTTCAGCCATTTCCATCGGATTGACGACATTGCCGAGGGACTTGCTCATCTTATTCTGTCCGGTCAGCCACCAGCCGTGGGCAAAAATAGACTCCGGCATTTCGACTCCGATAGCCTTGAGCATTGTGGGCCAGTAAACGGTGTGTGTGGTAAGTATGTCTTTGCCTATGAGATGAAATGAGGCGGGCCACCACTTTTTGAATTCTGCGTCGTTGCTGCCGTAGCCTGCCCCGGATATGTAGTTTACGAGCGCGTCGAACCAGACGTAGCACACGTAATCTTTATCGAATGGCAGTTCAATGCCCCAGGCGAGGCGTGATTTAGGTCTTGATATGCAGAGGTCGGCGAGAGGTTTTTTTAGGAAGCCCAGGGTTTCATTGGCTCTATAGTCGGGCAGTATGAATTTCGGGTGTTCCTTGATGTAGTCGATGAGCCATTGCTGGTACTGTCCCATTTTGAAGAAGTAGTTGGACTCCACTATTTCGTTTGTTGGTCGTCCGCATTCAGGGCATGTTTTTTCTTCATTGAGGTCTTTATCTGTAAAGAACCTTTCGCATGGCACGCAATAGCAGCCTTTATATTCGGCCTTGTATATGAGGTCTCTGTCATAGAGATCCTGAAGGATTTTGCGGACAACGTTTTTGTGGCGAGCTTCGGTCGTTCTGATGAAGTCGTCGTTGCTTATGCCGAGTTTTTCCCAGAGTTCCTGAAAGCGGACGACGGTTGTATCGCACTGTTCCTGCTCGGTCATTCCGTGTTCGACCGCGGCCTTCTGTACTTTCTGTCCATGCTCGTCTGTTCCGGTGAGGAAGAATGTTGCGTCGCCGTTCATCCTGTGGTATCTGGAGAGAACGTCGGCGAGTATTGTTGTATAGGCGTGGCCTATGTGTGGTTTATCGTTGACATAGTATATCGGAGTGGTTACGTAAAATTTTTCTGACATGAAGAATTCCTTTGTTCTGAATAAAAATACCTTTTTAAAGTAAACTCTTTCAGCGATAAATCAATCGTATTTTCTGAGCTTTGGCGGTTTGATATATATCGAAAGTCCCGTCAGTACAAGTGTTACGGCGAGAGCCGTGACCAGGATGGTAAATGCGTCGGACGCCCTGACGTATTTGAGCAGCAGTCCGCCTATTGCCGCAGTGGCGGCGGCGCCTCCCATCTGCATGGTGCCAAGCATTGAGGAGGCGGCCCCTGATATGTGTCTGAACTGGTCGAGCCCTATTTTGGTTGAGATTGGGATTGACAGTCCGAACGCAAAGCTGAAGATTGCCGCGGCTGCAAGTATGGTTGCGGCATTGTTCGTTCCACAGATGATTCGGGTTCCTATCAGCAGAGTGCCTGCCGTGGCTGATATCAGTGTTATGATCAGCACCGTGTTTTTTCTGCTGCTTATCCTATAAATAGGGCTTGATACTGCCCGTCCGGCTATAAGTGTGGATACTAGCGGTATATACGTCAGTCCGAACTCAACAGGGCTGTAATTGAACTCCCCCATAAATATAAAGGGACCTAGTGTGAGATAAATGCCCTGTATTCCAAAAAATATCATATTAGGGATGGCTGCCGACATAAAGGTCCTGTCAAGGAGCATCTTAAAATAATTTTTGATGGTCTGCGCTATTTCCAGTGAGTATCTTTTTTCGGGGGGATTTGTTTCTTTGAGCCTTAAATACGCGTAAAAGAAGGAGACGATACAGCAGGCGGACGATATTATGAATGTAATTTTCCAGTTAAAATACTGGGTTATTAGTCCGCCTGCAAAAGGTGCGGCAATCGGGACAAGTGCGGAGATTATTCCCGTGATTCCGAGGATTGACACAATTTTGTCTTCAGGGTAGGCATCTCTTATCACTGCGCGGCTCGTAACGGGGATGGTGCTTGTGCCTATTGCCTGGACAATTCTGCCTGCGATGAGTATGGAAATCCCGTTCGCAAACATGCATATTGTCGAACCTGCGGCCACTGTTATCAGTCCGGCGAGTATCAGCGGGCGCCTCCCGAAACTGTCAGAAAGAGGCCCCATGAAAATATTGGAGATGGCGAGGCCCAGGAAGTATACGGTCATTGTTGCGCTTATAGCGGCCTCCGACGCTCCGAAGTCCGCAGCGATTGCGGGCATTGCGGGCTGATATAGACTACCCGCCAGTCTTACAGCCGATGTTGCAAGGATTAGTGCTATTGTGAGATATCTGAGTTCCAAAATTATCGGGCTTTCTTTTCTCTTACGAGTATTACCGCCAGCTTGAATATTTCGGCGGAGACATTTACAGGACAGCAGCTTTCAATTCCTGCAAAGCCTGGGGAGGCGTTTATTTCGCAGATGGTAAAACCCTTTGCAGTGAAAAGGAGATCGACCCCGGCAACCCTGAGACCGAGCGCCTCGGCGGCTTTTATCCCGAGCGTTTTTATCTCTTCCGTCATGGGATAGTCCTCTACCGAGCCTCCCAGCGAAAAGTTTGCTCTGAAATCGCTGCTGTGGGCCTTTCTGCACATACACGCGATAGCCTTGCCGTCAACGACAATCACGCGCAGGTCTTTCCCACTGCTTTCCTTTATGAATTCCTGTGCTATCATGTTAGTTCCCGGAGCCGTTGCATGCAGGAGCTGAAGAATGCTGCGGCATTCCTCTTCCGTTTTTACCATTATAACGCCGGAGCCTTTGGCCCCTGTCAGGATTTTAAGTACGGCCGGGAAGCCGATGGTATCTTTTATTGCGGGGATGGATTCTTCGCCGTTGACAAGGATTGTCTTGGGAAAGGGCAGTTTGGCCCGTGACAGTATCTGACAGGAGAGAAATTTATCATTTGCGGCAAGAACTGCGTTTTGCGGATTTACGCATGGGATATTGAGCTTTTCCATTTCCAACATGAGGGCCAGGGCATTGTAGTGATGATCCTTCATTATGCTAAGGTAGAGGAAATCCGGAAAGGCTGCTTTTGAGCCATCGTAATATATTGAGCTTGTTCTACTGTCATCCACGCATATTTCCGTCAGTGCCGGGTCAATCATCTTAAGTTCTATTCCGGCAGCGGCGGCATTTTGCTGTCCTCGTTCCCATTCCAATGGTACTTTTCCGCTGTAAATAACCCACCCGGTCAACATTTTCTACCCGTCCTTGTCTTTAATATGGGATTACCATGTCATTGCATTTTTTTACATAATCTCTAAGCTCTATGGCCGAGGTGCTGTCGAGCATAATTTTATCATATTCTATTATTTTCGGAGTTACGTAGGTGTAGGCGGCATACCAGCGGCTCTGGCTGTGTGGGTAAATCCCTGAAAAGAAGAAGCCTTGGTCTGCGAGTCCCTCCGCGGTATCTGCGAATGCCGCATCCCACAAAGGTAAATAGAGATAGAACGACTGTATTCCGCGGGCGGCAAGATCGAAGCGTTCTTTTTTTATGTTGGCATAAAAGTTTCTGCCCTTACGTTGGACTCTGATAAAAACAACCTTGTAGAGGTCATTGCACGAGGATGTCATTTCTGTTTCCTGTATCAATTGCGGGATAGAGGATGGCTGTTTCTCTTCGATGTCGTATCCGGCTGCCGACAGGATTTTTAATATGATTTCGCTGTGTTCGGGCGGGGGGAATATTTCGGTCTGGATTTTTTCTTTGAAACTTACGCAGGAGATCAGAAGGCTTTCGCGTTCACGTGCCGCGACGTTCATTGAACTGAATGCGGCTTGGTCATGGTAGGCGAGTTGAAGAGCTGTGGGGGTTACTTTAAACAGTTCTCCGATTTTCTGTGACTGCGTATGCGCCGTCACAAACTTGAATATGTAAAGATTCTCTTTGTTTTTATCGGCATATTTGCGTGCCGCTCTTAACAGCTTCAGCAGGCAGAGACTCTGTCTGTAGCGCGGGTCTATCATTACGACCCCGAACTCTATTACGCCCGGATCGTCTTTTTCCGTCAGCGCACCAACGTGCCCTACGAGTTCTTCGTTATGATTGAATGCACCGATGGAGGTCATTTTCCCTGACTGGATGTAGTTTTCCACGGCATCGGGATAATAAAAATCGTCTTTGGAATAGGTGTACCTGTAAGTTCTGTACGACAGTTGGACTATCTGGTAGGCCTCCTCCGGCTCCAGTTGTCGTACAGTGAAAGAAGGATGGCTCTTTGACGTATCGTCATGCTTTTCTTCATTTTGCAGGCTGAAGTCATTAGGGTTAACAGGACTTGAAAGCTTTTTGAAGAGGATTGTTTCCCATCCGCCGGAACCTTTATTTTTGAATTCAAAACGGTCGGAGAGTTTCCTCATAAGGTAGAGTCTGAGGCCGAATATGGACTCCTCCGGATGTTCCGTGTCATAATCGGGGAGCTTTTTGAGATCAATTGGCATTCCTTTGTCCTGCAGGGTTATTTCGATGCCATTGTCACTGAACGCGCAGCTTATTTCAATGAACCCTCCGGCATCGAAGCCGGAAAATCTTTCTATGGTGCCTGCCGCCGCTTCTTCTACGGCCAGCATCATTTCCTGGGATTCTTTCTCATTGGCTCCGTAGTATTGCATCGTATTTTTTACGAATGGCAGCAATATCTCAAGTACGCTCAGGTTGCATGGTATACTAATTGTAATCATAAAGACCTTATATTCTTTGAATTTGTGTAAGCTATGAAAATAGTCAGGGTTTAACTTCGTTCAAGTCTCTCTTTAAAAAATGATTCATTGATGGCTTTTAAAATATTTATTCTCATAAGGTTTTAATTTTTTTATGGTATTTGCTTTTTATTTTAAATAACACTCGGCTCTGGGTATGCTTTTCTTGCTTTAAGAATGATTCAAAAAATCAATAGAGCAATGTCCATTTTCTTAAGCGAATCCAAATCTACTTTGGAATTGAGGACAAGGCAACAGCGTAAAGTTATCAGGATGAATAACAAAGCTTCGTCTATAATTTTACGACATTTTACTACACTTCTTTACATGTTCGGCAAGGTACACTAGAATATCCGCATATATAATAGGGGATGAATTTTATTCGGGGGAGTTCTAATGAAAGGATTTGACTGGCAGAATCTTGTCGGCAAAATTCTTGAAGATTTTCTTCTGTCGCAGAGCGAACTTGCTGAACTCTGCCGTGTTTCTCAACAGGCCGTTTCCAGCTGGAAAAATGGCAGACGCGTACCCGGTATTTATGCGAGAAGAAAACTCCTTGAGATTATAAAGGATTCGGCCGGGAAATCCATCGAAAGTCATCGAGAACGCCCAAGTGATGACAGAATAGCGGATTGCGAGGAGAGGAATAAAGCCCTTATTTCCGCGCTTCCCGACCTTCTTTTTATCCATACAGCGGATGGAATATTCCTTGATTTTGTGATGAACAGTCCGAATGCTTTTCCTATAGACCCTTCATACTACATAGGCAGAAGCATGAAGGCCTACCTGCCGCCTCAGATCTTCGAGGAGCTTCTTTCCGCTTTCCGCAGAATACTCTCAAGCGGCGAGATGGAGGTCCGTGAATATTCTCTTTCCCTGGGTGGCTCCAAATATTGCTTCGAGGCCAGAATGGTCAAGTACGGTCATGGCAAAGTCCTCACCGTGGCACGGGACATTACCGAGAAAAAAAATATAGAAGACATCAAAAATGACCTTAATATGATAATGCATCATGACCTTAAGGCTCCCCTTTGCTCGATTGTCGGGATTCCCGGCATTCTTGAACAGGAGCTTTCGCATCTGATGGACTCACGCCATTTGGGGCTTCTTCACAGTATCCGGGAGGCAGGCAGCCATATGGCGGACACGGTGAATAATGCCATTAATATATTCCGTATGGAACAAGGTGTTTTCGAGTTAGTTCCAGAGAATATAAATGTGATTCCTGTCATAAAGCGCATCAATGAGCACCTCTCTTTACTCCTTAAAATACATAAGACGGGCATAGTCCTTGCCATTGACGGCGAGATTGTTCCATTCAGTTCATCATTTATTGTTCGGACTGAGGAATTGCTTTTCTACTCGCTTGCTTCAAATCTTATTAAAAATGCTGTTGAGAATTCCACGCAGGGTTGTGATGTTGTGATAGCCTTTTCACGTACAGACAGGGGCATTGTTATGGAGGTCATTAACAGAGGCCTTGTTTCTGAAAAGATTAAGGACCGTTTTTTTGAGAAATTCGTCTCTTCCAGAGGGAAAAAAGGCTCGGGAATAGGTACTTACAGTGCTAAGCTTATCGCCGAGGCGCATGGTGGTTCCATTTCAATGGAAAGTACCGAAAAGGACGGAACGGTCCTTCGAATCATCCTTCCAGCCTGAGTTTTTTTTAACCGCCCATTGACAAAAGGTGGAATCTATATTATGTTATATGTAATGTTGCATATGTATTTTTTGAGGATTCATTTATGGTAAAGCTTAAGGAAATAGCGGAAAGGCTGGAATTGGGTGTTTCGACCGTTTCGGCTGTACTGAACGGCAAGGACTACTGCTATGTTTCCGCGTTGAAAAAGAAGCTTATAAGGGATACCGCCGAGGAAATGGGCTATATTCCCAACCGCATGTCCAGAGGGATGAAGGGGCTTCCTACGCAGACCATCGGAATAATAGCTTCACTTTTTACTGTTCCAATTCAAGGCCGCCTAATCTATTCCCTTAATATGGAGCTTGCCAAGGCGGGTTATTCGGCATTGCTCGGTGACTCAAAATCGCAAATGAAAGATGAGAAGGCTATAATCGGCGAGTTTCTTTCCAGGGGTATTGACGGGATTTTAATCCAGACGACTTATTCCAGGACTGAACTCGAAGCTCTTTTTCACGACCATATTCCATATGTGGTAATAAACAGGGAATTCGATGGTACTTCGGTTACCGTCGACAGAGCGCAAGGGGTTTTTATGGCTGTTGAACATCTTGCGACCGTCCATAAGCGCCGGAAGATTGGTTTTGTGTCCGACGGTTCACTGACAAATCAGCGGAAAACCGAGGGCTACAGGTCCGCCGTCAAAAAAATTGGCATGCAATATGGCGGCGATTATATCATAGAGATTCCTGACTATATTGAAAATGCCCGCGGGATGGCTGAAAGAGTGGCGGAACTTGGACTTGATGCTGTTTCTGCCTCAAATGATGTAGTTGCGGGGCTTCTAATCAAAAATCTCCGGCGTATGGGCAAGCGTATTCCTGAGGACGTGGCGGTAATCGGCTTTGACGGTATTGATTATCTTTGCGAAATGACTGAACCTTCTCTTACCTCGGTGAGGCAGCCGATGGAGCAGGTGGCTGAAAAGGCTGTCGAACTATTGTTGGCCCAGATAAAGGGAGAGAAAGTCCCGGAAAAAATGTCCTGTATAAAACCAGTTCTTAAAATAGGCGAATCATGCGGATGCGGAAAAGGAGCCACGAAATGAGGGAAAAGGCCGATTTTACACTTTTGGAACTCTTGATAGTTATAGCCATAATAGCGATGCTTGCGGCAATGCTTCTGCCCGCGCTCTCAAGAGCCAAGGAAGCATCCAGAGCGACTGCCTGCCAGGGAAGTTTGAGGCAATTTGCATACGGCGCAATCCAATATTCAGGCGACTACAACGATTATACTTTGACTTATACAAATTCCACAAGCACGTCTTCTTCTGATAATTATTCGTGGTATCATTCAATCGGCCTTTACCTGGGACTTGGAAATAACTTTGCCGAAGTCAATAAAAAATTTACCACGCACAACACTCTTTATGTATGTCCCAGCCATCGCTGGCGTGAAGGATCTTATCCTAACGTACGGGGATACTATGGACGCGGATATGGAATCAACTATCACTTTGCTTCTACGTGTATAACCGATTACTTTTTGGACGGGGGGATGCTTCCAAAAACATCAATGGTTAAATATCCGTCTGAGCTGATTTATTTCCTCGAATCAGACAATCCTTCGGTATTAAATTCCCATCAGTACAAAATCTATGGGGATACCGCTACGACCTGGAAAATGAATGACGATGGCTATTACATTGAAAAAGCCTGGCACAACGGTTATCCTAACCAGCTCTATTTTGACGGTCATATAGCTAAAGCCAAATGGTACTCGATTCCCGGGTCAATAGAAGGCGGTTTGAGAATATGGTATCTTGACGGAGTCGGCGGACGTTGAATTTAAAAATAAAAAACCAGAGAAAGGAAATAATATGCGGTTAACGATGAGCGGATCCACTGGCCTCCTGATAATGGCGGCCGCGTTCGGAATGGTGTCGTGCAGTCAGAGTATACCCGAAATGAAGATAACTACAGCGCCGCGGGAGGCACTTAAGCTTGTAAAATACCCGTCAAAGGATGCTCCTGTTCCTGAGGGATTTAAGGAGAATCCCTTTGTCGAGACAAACCCTGAAATTGTTCCGACCGCACAGGAAAATGAGCTTGGCTTTATCATCTTCAGCCGACCAGTTACCGAGACGGTTTATCCCCAGTCGATTCCGCTTCCGGATGAACGGATTTCCTCGCTTTCAGCATTCGGGACTCCGGGTGAGTTCGAGCCCGTGACGTTTACGCTTTATCCTCTTAAAGAGCTCCAGGACATAAGGGTCGAAGCGTCTGCTTTAAGCTCCGGGAAAAATGTAATCGCGCCCGAAAATATTGATACGAGGCTCGTTGTTTACAGGAACATCAATTATCCTCATTATACGACTAACGGTGTTTATCGCCGTATGCCGGAACTTCTTGAGAAAGTGACGCTTAACAATGCTCAGGCGAAAGAGTGTCAGCGCTACTGGCTGAAGATAAAAGTGCCTGAAAGCGCGGCTCCCGGCCTTTACAGCGGCACGGTAAACATTTCATACAAGGGATCAGAAAAGGCTCTTTCGGTCCCCGTGAGTTTTAGAGTGCTCTCCTTCAAGCTTCTGAAAGACCCGGATAAGCACTATACCGCCTACAATTATGATGTTTTCAGGGCTTATAAAAAGAAGCCTTTGAAATGGCAGGAAAATGCGGCCCGGAACGATTACAAGGCCATGGTCGAGTATGGATTCGATACCTTTCCCACCATCTATCTGTCCTATGACGGAAAGACCAATTCCTTTTTCGTGGATAACGGCGACTTCATGATTAAACAGATAATGGATGCGGGAATGAAAGGCCCTGTGCCGGCTCCGGGTATTGGCGGATTTTACTATGCACAAACGAAAAAGACAATGGGTCCCCACCATAAAATTGATGAAATGCCGCCAGCGGATTTCTATGTCAAGCTTACGGAGGCCGTTAAGAATTTCGAAAAGGTAAGGAAGGAAAAAGGCTGGCCTGAATTCATCTATGTGCCGCTCGATGAAGTCGATGCAAACTCGAAGGAATTCGGGGAAAAAGTATATAAGGCATTTAAGGATGCCGGGGTCAGAACCTATGCTACGAAAGACCCCATATCTCCAGATGCAGGTGATTATGCGGCGAATGTCGATTTCTGGTGCAGTCAGCCTTTTTCAATTCCTTATGAAAAGGCAGCTTTTGATAAAACACACGGTTACTGGTGTTATCCGAATCACAACAGCTATGAGATAAAGATTCCTGACGTCATGTGTCGCGGGGGCCGTATGACTTACGGATTCGGCCTCTGGCGCTCCGGCTATACTCTGCTGATTCCATGGATATGGAGAAGTTATGTCCAGGACTATCTGCGTGTCGCTTCTTCCGGAGGGAATTTCGCGGATGAGGATGGTAATATCGTCCCGACACCGTACTGGGAATGTTTCCGCGAGGGCTATGACGATCTGAGATACCTCTATACGCTTCAGACCGCGATTGTACAGCGGGAAAATTCGAAGGACGCCGCCTGTCTCAAGCTCGTAAAAGAGGGCAGGGCGCTTCTTCAGAAAATATGGGACGCTATAAACGTTCAGCCTAAATATCTGGGAAATAATGTATGGAACCCCGAGGAATTCAATATATACAGATGGCAGATGGCGGAAATGACGGAAAATCTCCTCAAATATCCAGCATCTAATAAATCTCCCGCGCCCTCTGTAATAGTCGATACAGGCAAAGGCGCCGCTGCTTCCGGGGACTTTCTGGAAGAGCAGGCCCGTAAAGGCAATACCATCATAAAAGACCTTGGAGATGAAGACTTTACCTCGTGGAATAATTCTGGTACTGAAGGCGCCCTTTCCGTAACTGAGAAGTTCAAGCATTCCGGCAACAAGTCATTGCTCTTTGACGTGACAGTAGATCACAAGAAAGACGGCGGCGGCGAAAACGGCAAGTACCCTATAGGCTGGCCACGCTTTCTCATCTCTTTTCCCGGAAAAGGTCTTGACCTGACAGAGTATAACTATATATCGATGTGGGTACTGGTGGATTCCGAAAGAGACGAGGTCGCTGACGATTTTTCACCGTTTTATATTTCAATAACATCTTCAGTCAGACGTAATTTTTTCGGAAAGGATATTATCTCGCAGGTGGAACAGCGCGAATGGACACATATACTCCTTCCGATAAATGAGCAGATAAGTTCAAAGGAAGATCTGGACGGCTGGAAGCACGTAAGCGCCATCCAATTCGGGATATCCGAAGGCAAATATGCGGACGGGACAAACATCCGATTCTATGTTGATGGTATTTCTTTGATAAAATTAAAGAATCCGACAATATTTTCGATTGACGCGCCGTCCGCTGTCCTTCTTCCGGCCAAGACTCTTGCCCTGCCGTGTTCTTTAATGGGAGTCGATAGGGAAAAGGCAAAGGAATACTTGCTTGATATAAATCTCCTTGATTCCAAGGGAAAAAGCATCTGCAACGTATCCTCGGGAGTGGCAAGAAGCCTGCGCGCGGTGATGGATGTTTCGGCCCTTAAAACTCCTGGATATTATACACTTCAGGCTGATTTGAAAGAGAAGAAAAGCGGTAAAATCTTTTCTTCCTATAAAAAAGAGCTGGATGTTATTAATTCCCCCGTTGTCGCTGAATAGCCTTTTAAAACTTTTTCCATAGCTTGCCGAATGCATGAGTCTATGTTAGATTGTAGATTCAATAAACCCCGGTGGAGTTATGGAAAAAGTTACTTCAAATATCTGCAAGACCAAAGACATCGGAACCTATGGAAACCTCTTCGGCGGCGTGATGCTGGCGTGGGTTGACGAGGCTGCTGGTATATATGCCATGAAAAAGACCGGCGAAAAGCATATGGTTACATTGCGTTTCGGAGAAGTCCTTTTCAGAAAACCCGTAAAAGTCGGCGATATTGTCGAATTCTATTGCGGGAATGGAAAAGTCGGAAACAGCAGTTTTTCTTTCGATATAAAGGCGGTGGTTGACGGGATCGATGTTTTTTCAACGGACTGTACCCTCGTGGCTCTTGATTCTGAGGGCAGGCCTAAAACGATAGACCAAAAATGAAAAAAAATGCCGCGCGGAATTATCCTTGCATTTTGAGAAAGGTGGCAAAGTGATTATAATACTCAAGCCCGGCGCGCTAAAGGAAGATGCCGATACCATACTCAAGAAGATAAAGTCCGAGGGGTTGAAACCCTTGTACATGCCCGGTACGGAGCGTACCGTGATCGGAGCTATCGGCGATGAGCGCAAGCTGGGAAAGTGTCATTTCGAGAATTATCCATGCGTAGAGAAGATTACGCAGGTGCTTTCACCGTATAAACTTGTCAGTCGTGAGGTACATTCAGGGAACACCGTTGTAAAAATAGGCAAGGCAAAGATTGGCGGCAAAAAGATTGTCGTGATGGCCGGGCCTTGCGCTATTGAATCTTTCGATCAGATGCTTGCCACGGCTAATATCGTCAAGTCTGCCGGAGCGGAAGTACTCAGGGGAGGGGCGTTTAAGCCGAGGACAAGTCCTTACGCCTTTCAAGGGTTAGGTCTCGAGGGACTAAAGATACTTAAGGATGTTTCTCGGGAGACGGGGCTTCCTACTATAACCGAAGTGGTTGAAGTCGCTGATGTTGAAACTGTTTCCAATTATGCTGACGCCTTCCAGGTAGGCGCGCGGAACATGCAGAACTTCAGGCTTCTCAAGGAGCTTGGCCAAGCGCGTAAGCCGGTTGTGCTCAAGAGGGGGATGGCGGCAACACTCGAAGATCTTCTGCTTGCGGCTGAGTATATTGTAGCAGAAGGAAATCCGAATGTCATTTTCTGTGAGCGCGGAATAAGGACTTTCGAGACGGCGACAAGGAATACGCTCGATCTTGCGGCCGTCCCGCACCTGAAGAAAAAAAGCCATCTTCCGGTAATTGTCGACCCGTCGCACGGCACGGGCGTAAGGGACTATGTCGCTCCGATGTCTGCGGCCGCGATAGCTTGCGGAGCCGACGGAGTGATAGTGGAAGTTCATGTACATCCAGAAGCCGCTCTTTCGGATGGTCAGCAGTCGCTGAACGCGGAAGAATTTTCAGAACTGATGAAAAAGTTGAGACTCTTCGCCGCTGCCGCGGGAAGAGAATTGTGAGAGGCATATTGCAACGAAAGGCTTAGTTCGTAATGACAAAATCCATAATGTCGGGCAATGAGGCGATAGCGCTCGGCGCTTTCGAGGCAGGGGTGAAGGTTGCCGTCGGTTATCCAGGAACGCCTTCTACGGAGATTCTGGAGAACCTCTGCAGGTACCAAAGGCGTCAACAGCGAATGGTCTGTAAATGAGAAGGTAGCGCTGGAAGTCGGGATTGGCGCCGCGCTCGCGGGAGCGAGGACGCTTGTTACGATGAAGCATGTCGGAGTCAATGTCGCGGCCGACCCTCTTTTCACCGTGGCGTATACGGGAATCAAGGGAGGGCTCGTGATTATCACTGCCGACAATCCCGAGATGCATTCTTCCCAGAATGAGCAGGATAACCGTCATTATGCGAGAGCGGCGAAAATTCCCATGCTTGAACCGGCTGATTCCGCCGAAGCTAAAGAATTTACGAAGATTGCTTTTGAGATGAGCGAAAAATATGATACGCCTGTTTTTATCAGGACGACTACAAGAATAGCTCATTCGATGTCGCTTCTCGAAAAGGGTAAGCGCAAGGAGCTGCCGGTCGATGGTTTCGTTCGCAATCTGAGAAAATATGTGATGGTTCCAGCCAACGCTCGGGCGCGTCATAAATTCGTCGAGGACCGCATGGAAAGGCTTTCGAAGGATGCGGACTTGATGAAGATCAGTCAATCACCTCCGGCTGAAGCCGGAGGTAATTGACTCTTTCCAGCGATATCCTTTCCCGCGCGGCGCTTAACGAGGGATTCGATGTCAAGAAAAGCGAAATACACGGGATGAGCCAGCGCGGCGGTTCCGTATTTAGCCACATAAGGTATGGGGGGAAAGTTTTTTCACCCGTAATTCCTGATGGTGAGGCAGACATACTTCTTTCGCTTGAGGAAATGGAAACTTTAAGGTGGACTTCCTTTGCCTCGCCGGATACTCAGGTCATATGTATGAACGACCAGATACTTCCACTGGGATTGGAGACTTATCCTGAAGGTATCGGCAAGGCGCTGAAGAAGTCCTTTAAGAAACTATCTATTATTGACGCGGCGAGTTTCAGAAAGTCATTGGAAAACCCAAAGATCATGAATGTCGCCCTTCTTGGAATAGTTTCGAACTATCTTGAAATATCTGCCTCAGCGTGGAAGCGCGCCATAGAATCTTCTGTTCCTAAAGGTACGGAAAAGCTTAACCTGAGAGCATTTGAAACAGGGAAAAAATATCCTTTGGAGTAATGTTGAAATGATCTGGAACAAAGAAATGGAAACCATGTCCCAGGGTGAGCTTAGGTGCCGCCAGGGAGAAAATCTTGTAAAACTGGTCAACACTCTTTACGGGAAGGTCCCATTTTACCGGAGGAAAATGGAGGAGAAAGGCATCAGCCCTTCTGACGTGAGCAGCATTGACGATATAAGTCTTCTTCCGTTTACGACAAAAGACGAGATGCGCGAGGTTTATCCGTATGGATTGCTTTCGGTGGAAAAACGCGAGATCGTGGAAGTGCATATGTCGTCCGGCACTACCGGCAAATCGGTAGTCGATGCGTACACAAAAAATGATATTGATATATGGGGCGAAGTCATGGCCCGCACACTTTCCATGGGTGGCACCACATCCGACGATATCGTTCAGAACGCCTTCGGCTACGGGCTTTTTACGGGCGGGTTCGGGGTTCATTATGGAGCGGGGAAAATCGGTGCGACGGTATTGCCAATTTCCGGCGGCAACACGAAGCGGCAGATTGATGTTATGCTCGACTTCGGTTCGACCGTGATAACATGTACTCCGTCCTACAGTCTTTATCTTGCAGAATTCGGAAAGGAAGAAGGCGTAGATTTTTCGAAACTCAAGCTCAGGGCGGGATTTTTCGGTGCGGAGCCGTGGAGCGAGAGCATGAGAGAAGAAATAGAATCGAAACTTCATCTTAAAGCCTTTGATATATATGGGCTTACGGAAATTATCGGGCCAGGCGTGGCCGCCGAGTGCGAATTCCATAACGGACTCCATATCTTTGAAGATCATTTCTACCCTGAGATAATAAGTCAGGAAACCGGCGAACCCGTTAAAGAAGGCGAAAAAGGCGAGCTTGTCATAACTACGCTTACAAAAACGGGGACGCCTATACTCCGTTATCGCACGAGGGACATTACATATTTTATCAATGAAAAATGTCCATGCGGACGCACCCTGAGAAAAATGCACCGTCTGCTCGGAAGAACTGACGATATGCTCATAATAAGGGGCGTAAATATCTTCCCGTCACAGATAGAGCAGGTACTTTTCCGTATCGAAGGTGTTGAGCCGCATTATCAGCTGATTGTCGAGAGGAAAGGCCATCTGGATACACTCGAAGTCCAGGTTGAAATGAACGAGGCTATTTTCTCCGATGAAATAAGGAGGCTTGAATCGCTCGAACGCAATATGGAAAAAGAGCTTCACTCCAATCTCGGGATACATGCCAAAGTCAAACTTGTCGAACCCAAGTCCATATCGAGAAGTGAAGGCAAGGCTAAGCGAATAATTGACAAGAGAAACTTGAGATAAAAAGGGGAGGATTTCCGCGATGATAATAAAACAGCTTTCAATATTTCTGGAAAATAAAACGGGCAGGGTCTGTGACATAGCGTCGATACTCGGAGACAATAATATAAACATACGGGCTCTTTCGCTGGCGGATACTTCCGACTTCGGAATAATGCGTCTTATCGTTGACAAGCCGGATGCCGCACTGGCAAGGCTCAAGGAAAGGGGATTTTCCGTGGGGATAACGTCCGTCGCGGCGGTAGAAATCCCCGATGTTCCGGGCGGGCTTGCCTCTGTCATGAAGACCATTGAGAGCGGTGGTTTCAATATCGAATACATGTACGCATTTGTAGAAAAATCGCACGACAACGCGATTCTTATTATGCGCTTTGAAAATGTCGAGAATGTAGTCGACAAGCTTTATGAAAAAGGCGTCAGGGTATTGAAGGAAAAAGAAGTGCTTTCACTCTGATGGAAACAATACCGGAAGTCATACTCAAGCGTGGACGCGAACACAATATTCTGAAGCGTCATCCGTGGATATTTGTCAGGGTGCGATTGCGGAACTGAAAGCGGAGCAACCGCCCGTTTCCGGCGAATGGCGGCGACACCCCGGGCTTTCAGTGTGTATGCCCTTGCCGCCGGCGCCGGACAGAATGCAAGAATAGTTCAGCGTCTTTTTCAGGCACCAGATTATCCTGTCCCCGTATCATTTCCAGAAGACCTTTGTCCTCAAGCTGTACGGCACCGAGTAAACGGTGTTTGTCCTCAAAAAGCACCGAGGGCCATGCTTCCGAAGGTGGCGGCGGGCGCCTGGTTCCTAAAGTCTTCCACGGATGCTCTGATCTGTTTGACGGTCCTCAGTACCTCGTCATAAAGTTCACGGTCTTTAAGGAGCATGCCGAGAGAGCCGTTGCTGTTATTCAATTGTGTCGCGAGTTCTCTGACGGTTTTTAGGGAGCCGTAGAGCTCGCCGTAAAGTTTGCCGTCATCGTTCATTATCTTTCCGAGTGAACCGTTGCCTGAAGATATTTTAGACGAGGCATCGGCCACGGAATCCAGCATCTTGATAAGCTTTTCATAGGCAGAATCGTCGGCGAGGAAGCGTGAGAAGTTATTGTTTCCATCCTTTAGCTTTCTTATTTCGGTAACGAGGGCATTCATATTTATGGAAGTTTCTTTCATCGAAGAAAAAAGAGAGAGAGTTTGGTCATATAGATAGTTGTCGTTGATGAATTTTGAAGCCGTACCTTTTCCGTTGATAAGGCTTTCTGCAAGCTTATTGATCTTTCCCGCGCCCTCGTTGAATTCCCGCGCCGCCGACTTGAGATCATTGAAAAAGCTCTCGTTATCGGTCATTTTTCTAAGGATGGCCTCATCTTCCTTGAGCGTTCTTATAAGAGAGGCGGCCTCACTCATAATGTCCACGGGCGGAATGCCTTTCAATAGCAGTTCAGGCGCAATCCTCTTTCCAGGCCTTGCCCCGGGATTTATTTGAATGAATTCTCCACCGAAGACGGAGGAGCTTCTTACTGTTATCTGGTATCCTTCATAGACGGGTATTTCCTTCGCAATGGCCAGAACTGCGATGACTTTCTCATAATCCTCCGAAAGTATAAGCGATTTAACCTTACCTACTTCCATGCCCAGTACGGTAACCTTGTCGTTTTCTTTCAGCGCGCCAACGCCTTGGAATTCTACCTTCATAGTGAATTCTTTTCCGCCGAAGATGACGCTTCGTCCATTTATAACCGCCGTAAAGTAGAAGAGTATGGCCATTGCCCCGAGGAAGAAAATACCTATGGAAAATTCCAGCATCAGCTGTCTTGTATTGCTTTTCATTTTTTCAGTTCAACTCCCGGCAGTCTGTGCGGCTATAAACTCGCGCACATATTTATTTTCACTCTTTTTAAATTCCTCGACCGAACAACATTCTTCAACCCTTCCATCGTTGAGAAGGGCAATCCTGTCGGCTATATTAAAAGCGCTTATCAGGTCATGAGTAACCACAACAGAGGTAATATGTAACCTATTCTTGAGGGAAACAATCAATTCATCTATTTTTCTTGACATAATCGGGTCAAGTCCTGATGTTGGTTCGTCATAAAGTATCAGTTCGGGATCTGTCACGATGGCTCTCGCGAGTCCGGCTCGTTTTTTCATGCCTCCGGAAATTTCTCCAGGCATTTTGAACCAATGTTCCCGTAAGCCGAGAGTAGAAAGTACGTTTTCAACCTTTTCTTCAACCAAGTCTTCTTTGAGGCGTTTTGCCTCCCGGAGCGGGAGCGCTACATTGTCCTTTATGTTCATCCAGTTGAGAAGTGCCCCGGACTGAAAGAGCACCCCGAAGCGGGAGCGGAGTTTTTCAAGCCTGCGCCCCCTGAGACGTCCGACATCCATTCCGTCGACAAATACTTCTCCTGAGTCCGGCACGTGAAGCCCGACAATATGCCGGAGCGTAACAGATTTCCCCGTCCCCGTCGGACCGAGGATGACGAATGTCTCGCCGCTTTTTATCTCAAGGTCGATGCCTTTAAGGATATGCTGCCCGAATAGATATTTATGTACGCCTTTGAATTGAATCATCATTTCAGTAAAAAAGCCTTGTAAGAAAGTAACCGCTTATAAGTACGAGAAGAAAGGAAATAACAACAGAGCTTCGAGTCGCAATCCCTACGCCGATGGCTCCTTTTGTGGCGCTGAGGCCCTCATAACAGCTTATCCCAACTATTATTATAGCAAATACCCATGACTTGAGTATCCCAATCCATATCTCTTTCAAGCCCAGCATGAAGAGAACATTTTCATAGTAAAGACCCCACGAGACGTTAAGCTGACTCGACGCGACAGCGCCGCCGCCGACTATCCCAATAAAGTCGGTATATATCGTGAGTACCGGACACATTACCATCATAGCGGCCAGGCGCGGCATCACAAGAAAACGCACCGGATTTATCGACATTACCTCGAGCGCGGCAATTTCCTCCGAAACCGCCATTGTCCCAAGTTGAGCCGCAATTGCCGAACCAACACTCGCGGAAAGAATAAGCGCCGTCATAATGGGCCCCATTTCACGGCACATGGCCTCAGTAACAAGGGTGCCGACCCGCATCTCCTGGCCGTAGTCACGGAGTATAAGGCCCGACTGAAGTGCAAGAATCATACCTGTAAAAAGGGCGACAACGGTGGTTACCCCGAAACTTTTTATTCCGGCGAGGAACATCTGGCGCGCGACTTCGTCTCTGCTCCTCAGTATAAGGGGAAGAAACAAAAAAGCCTCGAAGACCATAAGAAGACCACGCCCTGCATGGCGGACGACCTTAAGAAAACTTCTTCCGACATATATGACAGGATTATTAGATGGCGGGTAATAGTCCTGCTCGTACGGTATTATCATGATGATCCTTTTTCCAATCTGGATATCTTTCTATTCTAACTCAAAATGACCTAAAATTCAAGGAGCTTGAAAAGTTTAAGATGAAAACCGTCTTCAGCACCCGTGCGCAATGAGAAAAGCCCGCCAAGGAAATCATGTTCCGTGAGTGACGAGGTGTCTTCCCAGTGCACAGAATAAAATGGTGAGATTGAAAACTCATTCCGTCCATCCGATCCGTTTCTGTACGAAAAAAGTCCCCATAGAATCTCCATTCGGCCCGCGTGTGAAGATTGCTCAAAATCGAAGATCGTCCACAGCGGCTTCCAGTTTCTTTCCACGGCCGAAAAACTGTCAAGAAGCCAGAGGTCGGGACACGAGATCCTTATCCTGTCTGCATTGGATTCGTAGGACAGGAAGGGCCATGCCTTCAGAATTTCCTCTTTAATCTTGCCGTCGCGGGAAGATGTGGTTCTTGTTCTTGCGAAGGGCCAGAGATAAAAGCTTTTCTCCTGCCCGCTCCGCTCAGTATTTCCATAAAATGGCCAGAAATAAAGCCTCGATTCTCCGGCGTAAGGAAAGTCATCGCGATACTGAAAAAATGGCCAGAGCATATCCAGCCTGCAGAGGGAGGAATCGTTTGACTTTAGAGAAACCTCAAACAGAGGCCATATTGAGCTCCATGAAACAGTGTTTTTATCATAACAACGACCGAGGAATGGCCAGAGCATCCAACCTCCCGAAAAGTTACCGGCTCGGTTTCTGAATAGCGAATAAGTATAAAAAGGCCACATGATAAAGCCGGAGTGGGAACCGCCTTCTTCAATATTTACCCCGTAAAAGGGCATTATCCTATACTTGCGGCCGGCCTCTCCTTCCGCAAATGAAACAAAAGGCCATAGTATGGAATGTTCAGTTACCTGTCCGCGTTTAGTTTTTACATAGAGAGGGAAAACTATAAAATATATACTGTCATAGAGGAATATTTTACGAAGTTCTCCATAAAGCGGGAAAAAGGTCAGAGACTTTCCTTCATCTGATCCGGAGTCATAAGAGAAAAAAGGGAAAACGGCGAAAGATCCGCTGTCTGCTATCTTATCATGAAAGTGTGAGTAGAACAGTGCGCGCCCGCGGCTTTCGTACCAGTATTCTTTGAATTCGCAGAATGGCCAGAGAATGTCAAGTTGCGAACTTTTCTTTTCGTTAAGTGTGCTGAACAGCGGGCATACGGCCCATACCGTTTTCTCAGGAATTGCTGTGCGCCTGGAGTAGATTAAAGGGCCGAGCGCTCTGAGGTAATAGGCATCGGCATTATCTACAGGAGAATACTCTTCGTATTTGATGAGGGGAGCCAAATTTAAGTCGGCAAAAACTGATTGCCCGGCACTGATGAAAAGTAGGACGGTCAATATAATATTTTTTCTCAGGAGAAGCGGCATACGCCTTATTTCCTGACCTCAGCGAGAACCGATTCGACCTCGCGCACTAACATATCGGTAAACTGCACGCCTTTCTGCATTATTCTGACAGTATTTTCGTCAAGGAACTTTTTTTCATCATCATTGAGATTTTTTGCGGTATTCACGATAACCGGCACTTTTCTGATATTTTCAGGCTGTTCTTTTTTCCATTTAAGAAAGTCAAAACCGTTTTCATCCGGCATCATCAGGTCAAGAACGATGAGTTCGGCAATTCCACCCTGCACCAGGTAGTTACGGGCGTCTTTCGCCGCAAGAGCTGTTTTGACCTCAAATCCTCTCCTCTGAAGAAGAATTTGGCTCAACCTAAGCAGTGTCGCTTCATCATCTACTATAAGGACGGTACCGATACTCATTTTTGAACTCCATGTATACAGGGGGTAATATATCTGTTATTCCGGACGAAGCTAGAGTGGCATGCAAGTTTTTCACATTGTTTTTCAACATGGGCGGCGCGGAAAGAACACAATAGCACCGCCGTTCGGAAAAATGTTATAGTTCTGTTTGACACTGCGGTATTTAGTTTTGGCTTGAACGACTTTGCGAATAGTCTTTCCGATAAAAACGTTCCGGCGCTACGGTAGCATAGGCAGGATAGCGTTTTATCAATGATTCCGGGGCCTCTTTGGGTATATAGCGGAAACGCTGGTAAAACCATAAATATTGTTCAGGATGCTGCCGGACGAGTTCTTCGGTAAGTTTCATCAGCTCCTGTGTCATTTCGGTATCGTCGGCATATTCCGAGGTCGGTTTCGAAAGATATCTTACAAATGACGTGTAATAACCATTTTCCCTTGAGCAGCCTCCTATGCATACCGGCACGTTAAATTTTCTCGCAAAAAAGGCTGGCACTGTCGCGGTCGGAACGGGAAGCCCGAAAAAATCAACGAAAACCCCGCCGTCCCGCGCTCTTGTGTTTTGATCTACTAATGTCGCCATTATGCATCCGTCCTTGAGGGCTTTTACCATCCCTTTGACTGCACCCTTGGCAGGTATGACTTTTGTGCTTGTAAAGCGCCTCCCTGAGTTGACCAGGTTGTTCAAATAGGGATTGTTCATTGTCCTGGCCACCACGGCAAACGGCAGTCCGCTGTAATGGGAGACCATAAGCCCCGCAAGCTCCCAGTTTCCGAGATGCGGAGAAACAAAAATAAGGCCTTTCTTATCTTCTCTGGCACGCTGGATGCAAGCCAAGAAATCCTCGCAGCAACGAACATGTTTTTCAATCCTCTCCGGACTGTCCGAAAACCATATAAACTCCAGCGCTGTCATTACCAGGCTTGACAGGTTCAGCATTCCCAGTTTCTTGATTTCTGATTTGCTTTTTTCGGGAAAAGCGGCGGCAAGGTTTTCATTAACAACTTTTCGGAAATATGGTACCTGATACATTCCCCAGCCCACGACTGTCGCAAAAAAGCGAAGGCCGCAGAGCGGAAGATTTTTTACAATCAGATAGAGAGGATAAAACAGCGCGAACTCTATAAGATATCTAAGTTTTTTGAAAAAAGTCATCAGAAACTTCTCCTTCTCCTTTTCGGTGCGGCGCTGAAAGATATCAGGCCTTTTTCCGAAAGATTAACTCCCTGTGTGAAAAGTATCTTGTGGACGGAAGATACTGCCATATTCTGGATAAGATGGTACCTGTTGTCGGACGAACTGTTCCAGTTGAACGCGCTTGCCGCGATCTCCACCGAAAGGTCATCCTTTATATATAGAAGTCCCCATCCGTCCGCAAGTTCGGAGGGCTTTACCGTACCATCCGGGACCGCGAGATAAAGGTAATCCGCAACACGGGCCGTGCGTATCTTTTCAAAAACACTTCCTTTGTAAACAGCATGTTCAAGTTTCTCTATTTTGCGGACGCATTTATGGTACTCCTTGTTCTCTGATTTTTCGAATCTCCAGATATCGATATCATCGAAAAGTGAATCATTTTCTCTCAAAAATGGCTCCTCTTTTTTGACAATCTCCCGGAGCCTTTCCAGCTTTGATTTTTCCATGGCGAGAATTGGCAGAAGCTTATCCTTTTCGCCGCAGTCGGGCCAGCATTCCTCGCGCCCGGTTTTTATTTCTACGATAAGTGTTTTTTCCGGTTTGAGAATTTTTCTGACCGGAATGGACCAGAATGCGGCGATAGATGCCTTGTAGCGGGAAATCCTGGTGGGAACGTCAACTGCTATTCCTGAAGGAGTCTGAATCGCGAGCCATCCCAGCACTGATTTTTTCAACCTTAGGGGAAGTTTTTCCTTACGAGAAGTTTTTTTCTCTTCCGCGAGAGCATTGTCTCCGGCGGGTTGTTCCTGGAATTCAAAAGACATCTGTGAATCACTATCCATAATTCTGCCTATATTCTGTTTCCTTTGTAACAAGTAACTACAAACTGTGAATTATCCAGAGGCGGTGGGTGTTTTTTAATAAAAAAAGCCGGTCTCCCCGAGGAGACCGGCCATGTTTTCACTATTATGAGTCTGACCGGGAGGAATTACTCTCTTCCATCAGATTCCTGTCTGCTTGCGTGTTCTGCGATCGAACTGTCGAGGAGCTCGCCCATGTCAACCATATCCTCTCCGGGACGGAGGGCAGCGGTGACTTCCTCTGCCGCCGCTCTTAGATCAGCTTCTGAGAAGGTTTCGCTGACAGCCTTGATGCTGAGGCCAATCCTTCTTTCTTCCTGATCGATCTTGATGACCCGGGCTTCGACTTCATCGCCGAGCTTAAGGATATCTTTGACCTTTTCAATATGGTCTTTGCTAATCTGGGATATGTGGATGAGTCCGTCTATTTTGTGAGTGAGCTCTATAAACGCGCCGAACGCGGTTATCTTGGTGACTTTGCCTTTGACAAGGTCGCCTATTTTGTAGAGCTGATCAATGTTTGACCACGGATCATCTTCCGCCTGTTTGAGGCCGAGGGATATTCTCTGCTGTTCCGGATCAATGTCGAGGATTATTGCTTCGACTTCATCGCCGGCTTTTAATATCTCGCTTGGGTTGTTTATCTTACGTGTCCAAGACATATCGGATACATGGATCATTCCGTCTATGTCGTTTTCAATTTCCACGAATGCTCCATAGCTGGTCATATTCCTGACTTTGCCTTTAATCTTGGTTCCGGCAGGATATTTTTCGGCGAGGACTTCCCATGGATTACGGGATTTCTGACGGAGTCCGAGGGAAATCTTCTTCTCGTCCTTGTCAATGTCGAGCACTACCGCTTCGACTTCTTCGCCTACGCTTACAACTTCACCGGCCTTGGTTATTCTCTTGGTCCAAGACATTTCGGATACGTGGATGAGGCCTTCAATACCGTCTTCGATTTCAACAAATGCGCCATAGGGCATTATATTTACTATGCGGCCCTTAATCTTGGTGCCGACGGGATATTTTGCTTCGACATTTTCCCACGGATTTTCTGATTTCTGCTTGAGTCCGAGTGAAACGCGTTCCTTGTCATAGTCTATATCAAGTATCATCACTTCGACTTCATGCCCTATTTCCAGCATTTCTGAAGGATGTGCAATCCTGCCCCATGACATATCGGTGATATGAAGGAGCCCGTCCACTCCGCCGAGGTCGATGAACGCACCGAAGTCGGTGATGTTCTTGACAAGACCCTTGCGGACCTGGCCGACTTCCATATCCTTGAGTAGGCTCGCTCTCTTGTCCTTGCGGGATTCTTCGAGGAGTTCTCTCCGGGAAACAACGATGTTTTTTCTTTCCTGATTGATCTTGAGTATCTTGAAGTCGTATTCCTGACCCAGGTAATCGTCCATGTTGCGTACGGGGCCGATATCAAGCTGTGAACCGGGCAGGAATGCCTCAACTCCGTTAAGGTCAACGATGATTCCGCCTTTGACGCGGTGCTTCATGATACCTTTGATGATGCTTCCTTCGCCGTATTCTGAAGTGACTCTTTCCCAAGCTCTTACGAAATAAGCTTTCTGGAGGCTGATACAGGGCATGTTTTCTTCGTTTTCTATTTCTTCGAGGAAAACGTCAACCTTGTCGCCGCTTTTTACATCCGGCCAGTTTCTGAATTCGGCCATTGGGATGAAGCCTTCGGCCTTGTAGCCGATGTCCACCAACGCGCCGTCGTTTCTTTTTTCGACGACTATGCCGTCTATTATAGAACCTTCCACGAATTCGCTTTTCGACTCTTGTGCGGTAAGGAGCTCTTCCATGGATGGCATGTTTTCAAGTTCGATGAATGCCAGGCCTGCGCCTGCGGTTTGTTCGGTTTGTTCAGATGACATTTTTAGGTTTTTTCTTTGGTTTCGATTTAAGTTTCAATACTTATCGGCCTCCCCGCGTCAGGAAAGCCGAACAACAAGCCCCTAACATAACTCTCTCTCCGGCAAATGCAAACAGGCTCTTTAGTTTTTTTAATTCAATTGCTGAGGCGGCGGCAGCTCATTTTTGGGGGGCGTGGCTGTTGAACATCACCGTTGCATGAAATATTTAAGGATACCCAGTCTTATTCCTTTGTCGGTAATACTGAAGTCTTCAAAATTGTAAAAGCTCAGTATTGTCAGGAGGATAAGTAATCCGGCGGGCATTGAAGAAATCCTGTTAGGATCCATTCCAGGTATTTGGCGACGGCCTTCATCATTCATTTTTGAAATTGTTTTGTATATTTCTACAAGTTCTTTTCTTGAACTCTCGGTGAAATTAATCAATGCCCTGTCGTAGATAAACTGTTTTTTTATTATGGCGGCGTATGTCACTGCGACCCCGCCGCATGCGAGGACTATCGGTTTACGGTCGGAAAGCCATGAATATATTTCGCTGCCTACTTTTGTCTCAAGTTCCTTTACTACTGTGCTTCTGGCCTGCCTCGTGGGCGAGTATCCTGGAAGGAATGACATTGTGGGGACATTTAGTTTGAACGTTTCATTTATGTTCATTGTTCCCGAGGCAAGGCAAGATATTGATTTTATGTCATTTCGGGTTCCATAGGCAATTTCAGTTCCGCCTGCTCCTACATTTATCATTATGATTGGAATGGACGAATCCATGTTCTCTGTAGCGCCGAGGAAGGTGAATCGGGCTTCTTCCTTACTGCTAAGTACCTGAGGGTATATGTTGAGTGCCTGGTTGCATTTGAGGAGGAATAAACTTCTGTTTTTTGTGGTTCGGATTATACTGGAGGCCGTTACTATAAGGTTCTGCGCTCCTTCTTTCATTGCTATAGCCTGCATTTCGGAGGCAGCCTTTATTGTGTTCTCTATGGCTGATTCGGAAAGCGTTCCGTCTGGAAAAATATTCTCCGCGAGCTTTGTGGCTGCGACATATTCGTTGATAGGCTCAAGGACTCCGTCAGGGAGGCACTTTGCCACCAGCAGCATAACGGCTGTGGGCCCTATGTCGAGGGCTGCCGCGATTCGTTCTTTAGTAGACATTTTATATTATGATATTTTTAGTATTCTTCTAAGTGCAATTACGACAATTTTTCTGGTGATACTCTAATCTTTAAAGGAAATCTTTTAAAGGAGTTTTATTTATTTATTTTGATTTTCCGCGAAATGAATGTAAATGTTAGGGATTATCTGAATCCATGAAGTATATAAACTATGATTGTCTCGTTTTGTCATGGACTTAAAGATCACAAAAAAGGAGCGCTTGTTCAATGATTATCGTTTTTAAACAGCACACGAAGGAATCTGACATAGAAGATGTCTGCAAGAAGATAGAAAAGCTCGGATATGAGCCGCGCATAATTAAGGGGGTTGAGCGCACGGTCATCGGGGCCGTAGGCGATGAACAGATGCACAAATCGCTTGAGGCCTTCAAGGCATTTGACTGCGTCGAGGATGTTCTGCCTATTCAGAAAAGGTACAAGATTGCAAGCCGCGAGTACCACAAGGAGAGCAGTATCGTAAAAATCGGGGACAGGCGGCTGGGGAATGGCCATTTTCAGGTCATAGCCGGACCCTGTGCAATAGAAAGCTATGAGCAGCTGAAGACAACGGCGGAGGCCGTGATAAAAGCAGGGGCAGGCATAATCCGCGGCGGAGCGTACAAGCCGAGGACCTCGCCTTATGATTTTCAAGGGCTTGGCGAGGAAGGGCTTGAGCTTCTACAGAGGATCAAGGATGAATACAACGTGCCTGTCGTGACGGAAGTTGTCGGGGTAACCCATATTGATAAGGTCGCTAAGGTCGCGGACTGTCTTCAAATCGGGGCCAGAAATAGCCAGAACTACCACTTACTTGAGGCTGTCGCCGGGGCAGGGCGGCCTGTACTTCTGAAGCGCGGAATGTCATCGACAATCGAAGAATGGCTTTCTGCCGCGGAATACCTCATTGTGAACGGTTGCCATGATGTGATTCTTTGCGAAAGAGGAATAAGGACATTTGAGCACGCCACACGAAATACGCTCGACCTGAGCGCGGTGGCCATAGCCAAGCGCGAGACGCATCTGCCCGTAATCGTCGATCCCAGCCATGCCGCCGGGCGCTATGACCTTGTTCTGCCACTTTCGAAAGCAGCAATCGCTATCGGAGCCGACGGGCTTATAGTTGAAGTGCATTGCGATCCAGTCAATGCCGTAAGCGATGCCGCCCAGCAAATTCCGTCAGGCGAATTCGGACGCTTTATGAAGGAGCTGGAACCCATCATGAAGGCCGTTAATGTGGCAATAGAATAATGAGCAGTGAAAAAGTTCGAACAGCCTGGAAGCGAATAGATAAGGAAATTGTTTTTGAAACTCCCGTCTTTAATCTTTTTCGGGAAAAATCAAGAAGCCTCAGGACCGGTGCCGAAAATGACTTCTATTACTTCGCTTGTGTTGACTGGGTGAACGTTGCCGCGATTACCCCCGACAAGCACCTTGTGATGATAAGGCAGTTCCGCCATGGAAGTGAAAGGTGGGAAATGGAAATACCGGGCGGCGGAATAGACCGCAGCGATTCCAATCCGGTCGAGGGTGGCGTTCGGGAGCTTTTTGAGGAGACTGGCTATCGTGGCTCAAATGCCAGGATTATCGGAAAGGTGTGTCCAAACCCGGCGCTTCAGGGAAATTTCTGTTATACGGTCATGATTGAAAACGCAGTGAAAGTTTCAGAGCCTGAAATGGAGGCGACTGAAGATATTGAAACTACCCTTATTCCTCTTGCCGAACTCCGAAATATGATAAAAGAAGGAATCGTGACGCACGGACTTGTCCTTAATGCCCTTCACTTTCTTGAATTATCACTGCATTGACATACGTTAGAATAGAAATCCTTATAAATCAGAGAGGTTCAGATGAAAAGCGCATTGGAACTGGTCATGGAAAAAACGGGCGGAAAAATAACCGGACTTTCTTCTTCTAAAAAAAAGAAAATATCCGAGATCGACATGATATATAAATCAAAAATAGCCGAAGAGGAAATCGCGGCCACTGGCAAATGCAGGAAGGCCGGCGAAAACGAGGAAGAAATTGAAAAAATAAAGACTGAACTGGCATCCAGAATCACTTCACTGAAAGCTAAATGCGAAAAGGAAAAAGCCTCAGTGCGCAATATCTAAAAACGGAACAGATTGTGATGGAAAAAGACAAGGAAACCTTATCACTCAATCAGCAGATATACATAGAGACTGTGTATGCCTTATGCAATGCCCACCAGCATGCTCATATCAAGGCAATATCTGAAAAGCTCGGAGTGAAAATGGCTTCCGCTACCGAGGCTGTCCGCAATCTCGCCGAAAAGGGTATCTTCAATTATCAGGCAAGAAAAAATATAACGCTTACCGCGAACGGTATGGAAATAGCCCAGAGACTGGACAGGCGCCATCAAATTCTTTCCGGGTTTTTCAAGGAAATACTGGGCTGTCCTGATATGCGGTCCGAGAAATTCGCCTGTAGTATAGAACATGTTATAGATGAAGATTTTCTAATGCGGCTTGCGGCGTTTACCGTTTTTATGAATGGAAATGCCCTGAAAATAATCTCCGAGTTCCAGAAGGAATATAACAACGCGTCTCGTCAAAAAGATTCTTCCCGATGAAATATGTCTACTTGGACAATGCCGCTTCTAGTCCTCCCGCACGTCACCTTCTTGACGAGTATTCAAGACTTTTACTGAGATATTACGGCAACAGCGAATCCGTACATGCCGCGGGAAAAGAATCGAAAGAACTTCAGGACGAGAGTGCCAGGCTTCTGGCGAGAACTATTACCGGCAATGAAAAAAACGCTTTTGTCCAGTGGACCTGTTCAGGAACGGAATCAGCCAATACTGCGTTGTCTCTGCCCCGCTTCAAAAAGGGTGTTATTGTAACAACACAGGCCGAGCATCCCTCAATCCTCGCAGCAGCCGGAAGAACGGGTGCTGAAATCAGGTTTGCCGCTATTTCAAGCGATGGCGGAATTGACATGGAAAGCCTCGCGGGACTGCTGGATAGTTCGGTTAATCTTGTCGCCCTCCACCACGTGCAGAGCGAGACGGGGAGATTGCAGGATATTAAAGCAGTTTCGCAGATAATCAGGGAAAAAGCGCCGCGCGCCGTTTTTCTTCTTGATACAATACAGTCTCTCTGCAAAATTCCTGTGTCAGTGGGAGGGGACGGTCCCGGGATTATCCTGCTTTCCGGTTATAAAATAGGCTCTCCGGCGGGCGGCGCGGTAATATGTGCGCCAGCCTTTGCCGATGAGTTCAGAAAACTTCGTTCGGAGGCACATCTTGTGCCGCGGGTTCCTGCCGCCATGACTGCAATTCTAGCTCGGCAGGTAGAAGAACTTTATGAAGAAAAAGACGCTATTCTGGCAAGAGTGAGCGGAATCGCGGCGCAATTAAGGAATTCTCTCGAAACCCTGGACTTTGAATGCACGCCTACTGTCCCCGTCGAAAAGGCGTCGCCATTTATTGTCCACGCCAGATTTCCCGGACACGAAGGCGCGGTACTTGCCAGGATGCTTTCGGCCAGGGGAGTAATAGTTTCAGCAGGGAGCGCCTGCTCCGCAGAAAGCGGGGGGCCTTCAAGGGCCTTGACTGCAATGGGGCTCTCAGAAAAAGATGCCTATTCCGCCCTGAGAATAAGTCTTTGGACTCAGAATACTCAGCCCGATATCGACCAATTTATTACAGCTCTTAAAGAATCTTTGAAGGATTATTAGCGCCCCGATTTCGCGGGTTTCTTCTTGGGGCCGCGCCGGACGCTTCTGGACTTTGCGCTTGGAACTCTGGCTTTTGGCGAAGAGAATGAACCGCTCTTTCTAGTTGCAGGGCGCGCGCTTTTTGACTTGGCCCTTGGAGCTTTGGTATTCGCCGACGTAGACGGACTGCTTTTTCTGGTTGCAGGGCGAGCGCTCTTTGACTTGGCCCTTGGAGCTTTGGTATCTTCAGACGTAGACGGACTGCTTTTCGGGGCTCCGGGCCGGATGCGTTTGGGCCTTTTGTTTTTAGGCGGTGGCGGCACGAAGGCACGCCGCTCTTTTTCGCGAAGTTCAAGCTTTACCGGAAGTCCGGCAAAAGCGAACTTCTTTCTCATGAAGTTTACCAGATACGGCATATAATTATTGGCCGCGTACTTCGGGTTGTTTACGAAAAGAGCGAATGTCGGCGGTTCATTTTTTATCATCGTGGCATAGTATATTTTAAGCTGCTTTGTCCCGATGCAGGGCGGCGCGTTCGACTGAACGGCATCGGAGATGACCTTGTTCAATACCGATGTTGTGATATGAACGTCCATCTGTCCCATAACCTCGGCGATGGAGTCAAGCAGTTTTCCAAAATTGTATCCGCTTAATGCGCAGGTGAATACAACGGGCGCATAGGTCATAAGCGGCAGTGTGTAGTAAACCTCGTCAAGAATATCCTTCTGCTTGAAACTTCCGCAGACGTCCCACTTGTTCGCAACTACGACGCAAGCCTTCCCACTGTCAACTATCATTCTTGCGATATGTCTATCCTGGGCAGTAAGCCCATCCGGCCTGGCTTCGACGACGAAAAGCACTAGCCGTGCCTTTTTTATTGAGTCTTCCGCGCGCATGACGCTGAATATTTCCACCGCAGAATTTACTTTGGCCCTTTTTCTGAGACCTGCCGTATCAATAAGTATCGCCGGGATTTTCTCATTGCGGAATTCAAGGCTGAATGGAATATCGATGGAGTCGCGGGTAGTTCCCGCTACATCGCTTACGATTACTCTTTTTTCGCCGAGCAGCCGGTTTACGATTGAAGACTTCCCCACATTCGGCCTTCCGATGACCGCGATTGAAAACGGTTCACCGTCATCAATATCGCCTGATGATTTTGTTATGCTGGCGATAATCCTGTCCATGAGATTTCCGATACCATGCCTGTGCGTGCAGGATACAGGATAAAGTTCGCCGAAGCCAAGTACCGAAAACTCAACAGCATTCTTTTCAAGAGCTGGATTGTCGACTTTGTTTACTGCTAAAATGACTTCCTTACCCGATTCATGAAGCTTCTTTGCGATTGTCGAGTCAAGCGGCAGCAGTCCCGATTGCGCTTCCACTACTAGGACTATGATATCAGCGTCTATCAATGCTGCTTCGAGCTGTTCGCGTATCTCAGCATCCCAAGGAGCGGACGCATTCTGATTGTCGTGAAAAAGGCCCAGTCCTCCAGTGTCTACGATTTGAAAACGTCGGCCGGAGTATTTTACGGGCGCGACTATTCTGTCTCGGGTAACACCGCATTCTTCATGCACTATCGAAATACGTCTTCCCGCTATCGCGTTAAAAAGTGAGGACTTTCCCACATTCGGGCGTCCAACTATGGCGACTGTCGGTATCTTGCAAGCTGTTTCCATAAGAATTTCTAAAGACCTGTCTGTATTGTGAAAAATATAGTCAGTTAATGTAGCTCAAGTTTAGATAAATTAAACACTGTGAAGTGTTTTTCTTTCATCCTTTTGCAAATGAGCAATAATCTGCACAACGACAGCCACGCTTATCAGTGCCGCCGAAAAGTAGTAAGGCATTCCCAGGCCTACATTGTCCGAAAGTACCCCTCCGAGAAACGGTCCCGCAGTCCCGCCAATCCCGACAACCATCTCGTTTACCGCGATGTAACGTGCGCTTTTGCTCGGGTGCACCAGCGAATGAAACACCAGATAAAAGAAGAAACCGCCCGAGTATATCCCGAACAGTACAGCAGCCACGCAATAGGAAAATGTGCCGGAGCCAAATCCGAAAAGAATTGATGACACTATGCCACAGACACCGAACGCTCCAACCGGAAGGGGCCGGTACATCCATTTTTTGCTGAAACATAGGAAAAGTCCCGTGAATGCCTGCGAAAAACTTAAAAGAGCAAGCGCAAGACCGCTGCCCGAAACGGCAACACCATACTCCGTGGCCGTTTTTGGGAAAACACCCCTTATTATCGCAATGACTACACAGCCCGCCCCCGAGCCAATCCAGCCGAGCCACGCAAGATCCGGCATTCCTGAGTAATTCACGGATTCCTTTTGAACGGATGCGGATGTCTCATCGTGCAGTGCCCGCCTCGTTTTTCTCATTTTTGAAAGAAAGTAAATACCGAAGAGGCAGAGAAATCCTATTATTATATTAAGCGCGTGACAGTACTTCCATCCGTAATTTTCCCAGACCGGCCCCGACACAAAAGGCCCGCACGCAAGTCCGAAACTCCATGCAAACGTGTAAAGTCCTGTAGAACGCACTAATCCTGATGAACCGGTTTCAAACTCCTTCATGAACGTCTGGAACGGCGCGAAGAAAAAAGCCCCGGCTATCCCTGAAAGTATTACCCACAGATACTGTATCATAGGCCCAGGCACCAGAATGAAACAAATCGAAATCACGGCGATTGCGAATGATGATCCCAGCAGCATCTTGACGGCATTCCTGGCGTTTATGAAACGGCCTATCAGCTGGTTGGAAATTATATACGGAATGGCCCACGCTATTATTATACCGCTGACAAGGGTCGCCCGTGCACCGCTTTCGGCGAGCCGCATCGGACACAGAAAGAAAATCGTCCCGAACGCCATATCCATAAGGGCCGGGAAAAAGTATATCAGAAATCGTTCCATCTCAGCGAATACCTACGGCCTTGCGCACGTCACACATGGTAAGTTCTGCGACTGCTCTTGCCTTTTCTCCGCCTTCACGAATAATTTCTTGAACATAGCCCAAGTCGTTCTGTAGTTCCTCTCGGCGCCTGCGCAAGGGACCAAAATATTCCCAGGAAAGCTCGAATAGCTCTTTCTTGGCATGACCGTAGCCATAACCGCCTTTGTGATAGTTTTCTCTCATCTTTTTCTGATGGTGGCTGTCCGCAAAAAGCGAATACAGTGCAAATACGTTACATTTATCGGGATCTTTCGGGTCGTTCAGACCTTTTGAGTCGGTAACTATTGACATTATTCGGCTTTTTATGTCTTTTTCCTTTCCGAATATCGGAATGGTATTGTTGTAGCTTTTTGACATTTTTTGTCCATCAATTCCCGGAATTACCGCCACATTTTCGGTTATCTGCTCATCCGGAACGACAAATATCTCCCCATAGGTGCTGTTGAAGCGCTGCGCGATGTCTCTCGTTATTTCCAAATGCTGTTTCTGATCCTTGCCGACAGGGACGATATTGGATCTGTAGATCAATATATCCGCAGCCATGAGTACTGGATATGAGAAGAGTCCGTTGTTAGGCACGAATCCCTTGGCCACTTTATCTTTGTAACTGTGTGCCCGTTCAAGGAGCCCGACTGATGTGACGCAGTTCAATATCCAGGTAAGTTCGGTGACCTGCGGGACGTCCGATTGTCTGAAGAAAACGGTGTTCTTCGGGTCAAGGCCGCATGCCAGAAAATCTACCGCCACCTCCTGAATATACTTTTTAAGGTCTTCCGGGGATGGTGATGTTGTCAGCGAATGATAGTCGGCTATAAAAAGAAATACCTCTCCTTTTTCCTGAAGAGCCACTGCTGGCTTCATCATTCCGAAATAGTTGCCAATATGCGGCAACCCCGAGGGTTGTATGCCTGAAAGTATCCTCATTATTACTCCTGCTTCTCTTAAAAGAGGTCTTTTGACGCATTAAGCGCCTGTATCTTTCTCTTCGCCTTTTCTATGTAAGGATCATTTTCGTTGTCTTTGTATTTCTCTATGAATTCCTCCAGTAGACTGATATCATCATTTATTTCACTGATAGAAGCCGGGTTCTTTCTCAATTTCTTTCCCAGAGCCTTATACGCTTTGTCGGAAGACTCTGAAAGCTCCACGGTTGGTGCTGCCGCTGCTGTGTCTTTTTCGCCTGCTGCCAGTTTTTCTTGTGACGGTTCTTCCTGTGGCGGTTGCACGACTGGTTCGGGGGTGGTCGGAGCCGAAAAGGAAGGGCGTTTTACCTCTGGCACCGCGGATTTTGCGGGACCCATATTTGTGTGAGTGGGCACACGGCGGGATGATTTTTTTTTGTTCAAAAACTTATTTCCCGCTATCACGGCGACATAAATTCCGGCGATAATGAGAACCACGCCAATAGCGATTATAATCATTATCTTTTTCTTCTTTGCCACCTGGAGCCTCATTATATTTGTCTGTGTCAGAAAATCAGGAATATCTTTGGGGGCAATGCCTGTCAGGGTAGCGGCAGACCCGTTTGAGGAGTCTTTTTTCTTTATGCCGTTTCCGGGACGCTGTCCGGGGGTACCTTTACCATATTTGCCGGGAAGACCTGTTTTTTTTGTTGCTTTTTTATCCTTCTTGTCATCGTCCTTCTTGTCATTGTCCTTCTTGTCATCGTCCTTCTTGTCATCGTCCTTCTTGTCATCGTCCTTCTTGTCATCGTCCTTCTTGTCATCGTCCTTCTTGTCATCGTCCTT